>Ga0114958_10001527_pt1 | contig 18150 bp, 25 predicted proteins | sample C_130208_EF_Meta_FD_89577 | JGI IMG/M metagenome (GOLD analysis project Ga0114958, IMG submission 89577) | Freshwater microbial communities from Lake Croche, Canada to study carbon cycling - C_130208_EF_MetaG | ecosystem: Environmental > Aquatic > Freshwater > Lake | place: Lake Croche, Canada...
ATAAAAAATTGATAATAGAAAAATATGAATTGATAAATACTATTGTTGATGTGGGCGCACATCATGGACAATTTACTCTTGCTTTTTCAACGATGGGTAATAATATAATTTCAATAGAACCTTTTTTTGAAAATTATACTTACCTAGAAACTAATATTAAATTGAATAATATAAAAAATGTTAAGTGTTTAAATAGATTTGTTTCATCGACTGCTAAAAAAATGAAATTTACTCATAATGACATTCATTTGTTTAATAATACTTATGTAAATAATTTTGAAATTGAAAGTATTATTTTAGACGATCTTTATGATCAAATAGAATTCAATCCTTTGATTAAAATAGACACTGAAGGTGAGGAAATTCAAGTTTTAAAAGGAGCTCAAGAAATTATTAAAAATAAATGTCCTAATTTTGTAATTGAATTGCACGATTTCACAAAAGATAATCATGATGATATTTTGAAAATAATTGATTTTGGTAAATATGATGTATTTAAGATGAATAGAAGAGAGTCCAGTGTAAAATTGTATAATTCATCTGATAGTTTTAAGGATATAAATTGGTTATTTCTTAGATATAAAAATTTATAAGTTTAATTAAAAATTAGTATATCATACTTTTAAAACAATTTTTCATTCTATCTTGTCGTTCATTTATATTATATGCAGGAAAATGATAAAAGAATGTATTTTTATGCGGAGATTGGTGTGTTTGGAGGAAAATCTTTATTATCTCAAGCATTTGCATTAAAAGATAACAATAAAGGCATTATATATGGAATGGATTCATGGAAAGCATGTGATTGTATTGAAGGAATGGAACATGAGATTTCTATTAAATGGTGGACGGAGTTAGATTATGAATCTATTTATAATAGATGTGTAGATGAAATAAAAAAATAATTTAGAAAAATATATAACACTACACAGAATGACTTCAGCGGAATATTCTAATATAATTGATTTTGAAATAGACATTCTTCATATAGATGGAAACCATGAAGAAATTAGTTCTTGTAGAGATGTAGAATTGTATGTTCCTAAATTAAAAACGGGGGGATATCTTTGGTTCGATGATGCTAATTGGAAAGAAACAAAAAAGGCAATTAATTTAATAGAAAATACGTATAAATTAAAGTTAATTGACAAAGCTTATTCCGACGATCCCAATAACTATTGTAACTTGTATATTAAAATATGAATGAATTGCCGAAAATGTTTTGTATAACATTAAAAACTACACCTGAAAGAAAAAAATTTGCCGATGATCATTTTAAACAAAATGGTTTGGATGTAACTTTTTTTGATGGAATTGATAATAGAAAATTTGGTTTAAAAACTACTATACCATATAATGATGACAATCCAAATGGTCCTGATTATTTTATAAGAAGAGGTCATGTAGGTGCTATATTATCTCATTATATGTTATGGCAAACATTAAGTTATCTTCCATACGAGGAAATTTTAATATTTGAAGATGACGTTGTATTAAAAGACAATTTTAAAGAAAACTTGTTAAATTATAAATCTCAATTACCCGTTGATTGGCAATTTGTTTTTGTTGGTCATTGCTGCCTGCCTCCCGAAGAATATCAAATTAAATTAACTGATAATATTATAACCACAACGCATCCTCCAATGTGCGTACATGCTTATATGATAAAAAAATCAAGTATACCAACTTTGTTGGATACAAATCATATCGGATGGTCTAGTATAGATATACAAATACAAAAAATAACTTTAAAGAAAATGTCCCACCATATATTTTTACCAATGTTAGCAGATCAAAGATCTATAACACGGGCAAGAAATCGATTAGATGACCCCGATAATATATTTGGATCATTAACCGAGTATGTTTGAAGTATGAATTAATATTTGAATATATTTTTAATACAGTCTTTCATTAAATCGTATCTTTGATTTATTTCATATGCGGGAAAGTGATAAAAGAATGTATTTTTATTGGGTAATACCGATGAAATATAATCCGTCACCGTAAAATCATTCATAAATTGATATTTTATATTAAAATGTTGTATCAATCCTTTCATTGCGTTTTGTTCCCATTTAGGGCCATGACCTAATCCAAACATATCATCATTTTTAACATCTTTTAAGAATAAAAGAGTATCTATCAATTTAATATTATAATCACAACGATTCATTAATATGTGACTTGAACATAATCCATTTCCATCGAATGATGTCATAAAATTACACGATTCATCAAAATTATTATATTTTATAAAATTTTCTTTTCTTGGTATAAATATAGAATCAATATCCGCCCACAAAACTATATCATATGTATTCAAACATTCTTTTATAGCTAACAACTTATTCCAAGCGGGATGTATAAAATTATCTATTAATTTAGAATAAATCTTTAAATCCGAATTATTATATTCACAAAATATTTCAAAAGATTTTAATGAAATAGATGATATGTCTTTGTATTTTTCATCATACAATGAAGTAATGCAAACTTTCATGCTTCATATATATAAAAGTATGTACAAGTTTAATAAAAATAAACATTAATATAGTCTAGTTTTTTCATATTTATATATTATGAAGAAACCTTTAATGGCTAAATTGATGAAAGAAGTAGGTGATTTGGGTGATAGAATGATGCTTGGACTACCATATACAGCTGGCGGCGGTGTCATAAATACGGGAGTAAGCACATTTGCTTCCCCTGATGTAAGTCAAAATCCAGATGAATTTGATACAAAAGGATTCACAGATGGTGGTCCTGATGGATATAAAAATGTAGAAGATACCGATCAAAAAGGTTCTCCTGAGTTATCATTTTCTCCTAGCATAGCAGGTTCCGCGACCAACATTAATCCTAGTGTACCAGGCGAAAAGACTAAAACTATTGAAAATGATCCATATACCACCAAAAAAGGTATTGATTCTATCAAAAATAAAGTAACCCCCGATGAAATTATAACAGGTATTACTGCGGAATTGAGAGATATGGTGTTTAAACGCCCTGATGTTGCAAAAGCAAAGGTAATTAAGAATTTACAATCCGATCCTAAGTTTTATAGCAAACTCAAATTTCTTAATATAGATGATAAATTAGACGAATCTTTAAAGTATAATACTCCACAAGAAATTGCTATAATTAAAATAATGCGAGATTTAGCAGAAAAGAAAGCTAGAAAACGAAAATGAAAGCAGAAGGTAATAAATATCCAAATAAAGAAAAAGGCGATTGGGCTTTAGTAGGTAAAACCTCACCTAATTCAAAACCCAATGATCCTATTATAGGACATCCTGCCATGAAAGGTAGGCGGTGGACTATAGATTATGGATATGATAGCCATAAAACATTTAGTAAGTTAAAAGATAGTTTAAAAGAGTATGAAGAAATTGAAAACGGTGATGACTGGAACATATCCAGTAAAAGTAAAGGTGATTTAGATTATTTAACCCCTAAAAGCACTATGAAATACAGAGACTTCTTTGATCAAGGCGATGAATGGACTGCAAATCTTCAACAGAAAACTAAGAAAATCAATGAGGAAATTAGATTAGCAGGAGGTATAGGAGATGCAACTGCAAAAAGCGATGTTAAACCACATGAATTAGCTATGGGCGTAGCCGTTGAAATGGCAGAGCATACACATGATGAAAAAATTGCCACGGAAATAGCATTGGATCATTTAACCGAAGACCCTGATTATTATACAAAATTAAATCAAGCTGGATTGACCAAGGAGTTTAGCAACATATCTCCAACTGGATATGGAGATCCTACATCTACATTTAATCAAAGTGATAGACTAGGTAATACCGTTACATGTGGTCCCGGCAATAACATAGTAGGTGGAATGGATAAAACTCCCGATGGTCACATAGATGGTAAAAGAGATAGTAGACCTATTATAGATAAAGGTTCAACAGTAGATATAGATGTCAAAGAGCCAGAATTCAATCATTTAAAAGAAGCTGTAATGGTTGAAAGGAAAAAAGGTGGTAAACGTAAACCAAAACCAACTAATCCTAGTTTATGGTCTAGAGCTAAATCTGCCGCAAGAGCTAAATTTGATGTATATCCTTCCGCCTACGCTAATGGATGGGCCGCTAAATGGTATAAAAAACATGGCGGTGGTTGGAGAATGGGTTAATTAATTTTATGTATAATATACTTGAATTGCAAATGTTATCGAAAATAAATGAAATTGATGCTTTAAATGAAGCTGATAATTATAAAGGTGGTTTAAGAGCATGGTTTGGTAAAGGTGCGGTTGGTAGTACATCTGGTGGTGGGTGGGATAGATACAATACTAGTGGTAAGAAAGTTGGTAAATGTGGTGATGCCGAAAAGGGAAGTAGTTATAGTGCATGTTTAGGTAAAAAATATGCTAAAAAATTGGGTAAAAAAGGTAGAGCTAATTTTGTTAAAAGAAAAAAATCTGCGCAAAATAAAGCTGGCAGAGGTGAAAAAGGTAGTGGTGGTAAAGGAAAATCACCTGTAAGAGTTAGTTACAATATAAAATAATTTTATGGAAAATAAATTTGGAAATAAAGATCAATGGGAGAAAGTAGCTAATACATTTCTCAATACACCTAAAAATCAAATCACTCAAACTGAATTGAAATCTGCTATGATAGGTGTGAGATCATTTAATAAAGAATTATCTGATAAATTACAAAAGCGTATTGATAATAAAGACTATGCTACGCCGGCTCAAGTAAAGAAACTGGTTCTCGGCAAACAATTAAATGAAATTCATTCTTATGCTAAAAAATGTATGATGGATGAGGCTCTTATATTAAAAAGATCAGAAGATAAGATTTACGTTTTACCAGATGATCCTGAGAATAGAAGTGAAACATTTCGTAATAAATATAAATTAAAACAGGCTGGGTTTCGTTGGGACGACGGTGTAAGTGCGTGGGGCATTTCAATTTATAAATTAAAAAAAGCACAAGAAACTATAGCTAAGATAAATAAATCTCCCATTACTAAGTTCTTGGATAAGGTCGAAGATCTACCAGAATTTATTGCAGATACTGACGATTTCAGTAAAAAAGCTGAATTATTTAGAAAAACTGAAAATTTCATAGATAAATTAAGTACAGAAATCGATGATGTTAAAGCCAGTGAAGAATTTAGAAAGTATTTATCATTTTCTATTAGATTGCGTTCTATAGGTGTCAAAGGTGATACAAATTTAATGTTAATTTATTTGCAAAATCCCAATGCTACACATGTTATGTCAAAAACCAGATGGGAAGAACTTCATAGAAGAATTAAGAAAGAGTCATTTGGTAAAAAGGCTATATGGTTATATGTGCGTAAAAAGTATAAAAAAAAAGATGGTAGTGGAGGTATGAATGACATGGGTATAGACGATGATGTTAATGGAGGTATGAATGACATGGGTATAGACGATGATGTTAAACAACATAATGTTGGATATTGGACAGTATACCCAGCATATGATGTCGCTGATACCGAAGCAATTGATGAAAAAGGAGAACTACCTCCCACACCTACATGGCACGGTAATGATACTCCTCAAGAAAAAGCCGATAATTTAATACAATATGCTATTAAATTTGCAGATGATAATGCTATATCCGTAAGTAGAGAGGCTTCTAAAAGAGGAGAAAAAGGATGGGCCAAAGGCGATCATCTTAATGTAAATAGTGATATTGCAGGTGTAGGAGCATTAGGAACTATGATCCACGAAATTGCTCATTCATTGATGCATTTTAAAAAAAGTAGCATATTCTTCGTACAAAGCGATAAACCTCTTAGTTCAGAAGAAAAAGAGTTGCAAGCTGAAAGTGTTTCATATGTTGTATTGAAACATTATGATCTACCTGCTCAACATCATTCAACATATTTAGCATTATGGAGAGCTAATAAAGACGCTCTTAATAAGAGTTTAAAATATATTAAAAATGTATCTGCTTATATCATACAAGGTATAGATAAAATTGCGGAGGAATCTGAAAATACTACCGATAAAACTCAACTTGGTGAAGAAAATTTAAATATCGAGGTAATTTATAAAAATAATGTTGGTATAACGGAATTGATGTCTTTTTATAAAAAAGCACCACAATCTCTTATCGATAAAGTAGATAATTTATTTAAAACAAACAAAGAGGATATTGCGTGGAGAGTTGTACTACGTTTCTTGAAAAAAAATAATGAATTAGAAGAAATTAGTTGGAAAGATGTTAAAAAAGGTGCAATAGGAGTAGGATTAGCAGGATTAATGGCCACGGGATCTGCAGGAGCAACTGGAAAGAAAATTCATATTCCTTCTCATAAAACTCCTTCATCTATTCAACAAGTTAAATTTTCAAAAGAAAAAAGAGGAATTAGAAATAATAATCCCGGCAATATAAAAAAGAGTAATACTAAATGGCAAGGTAAGATCGGTGAAGATGGTAAGTTTGAAATATTTGATACACCTGAAAACGGAATACGTGCATTAACAAGAATTATAAAAACTTACAACAATAAATATAAATTAAATACAATCAGTGGAATAATAACTAAATGGGCTCCTCCTCGTGAAAATGATACTAAAACTTATATAAAAAATGTAAGTAATAGAGTTGGTATAAATCCAAATGATAAAATTAATGTGAATGATAAGACTTTAATGAGTAAATTGATTAAAGCTATAATTCAACAGGAAAATGGAAATATGCCATATGATGATTCCGTTATATTATCAGGAGTAAATAAAGCGTAATATGGAAGAATATCCTACAATGGGAAATATGTTTGGACGGATGATGAGTGCATCCCCTGATCCTATTCACATGATGATGATTAAACGAAAACAACAAATAGATAATCAGGATAATTATCTTCCTCCTGAATTAAAATATAAAGATAATGATATAAAAGAGTTACAAGAATTCTGTAAACAATATGGAATATTAGGATTTAATTGTGGTAATATGCCACCTCGAACCGCATTAAGAATGTTAAAGAATAAAATGGGTATATCTGAGAAGGAAGATTATAATAAAAGACCTGATACTACAAATTTACTTTTAGGATGATATATATGCGTATATGAATACGAAAATATCAAAATTAATATTACCAATAATCTTATTGGGCCTGATTACAAATGGATGTGTTTTGTTTAGAAATCCACTTAAATCATTTGAAAAATCCGAGGATAAGGTCAGTAGTTTAAATACTAAATTACAATCAACGACGAATGATCTGGTTAAAAGTGCGGGAACATATGTATATGCTACGAAGATAGCATTGGATTCAAATACAAATAGTAATGCTTCTACGGAAATTGCAAAAGACTTTAATAACAAAAGCATTGCTATATTAGGACCTCCTAGTATAGAAGATATAAATAAATTGAAACTTATGGTTGATAATTTATTATCCACTAATAAATTGATAGTATTGAGAGGACAAAAAGAATTAGCCGAAATGGATAATAAAGTCATTGATCTACAAGAGGAAAATAAAAAATTACAGGAAAAACTTGGTAATGCCGAAATAAAAGCCAAGAAAGTATTTGAAGAAAATTCTGGACTTGCACAAAAATGGAGTAATTTAATGAAATGGATATGGTATGTTATTTACGGATTTTTATTTGTAACTATATTGAGAATCATAGCAGCTGCATGTCCTCCTCCATATAATAGCGTCGTTCAAGTTTTAGCGGTACCTTTTACATTAGTAATTCATGGAATTAAAATGATTATACCAGAAGCAATATCGGCAGCTGGATGGGTCAATAAAGAATATAAAACTGCAACGGGAGACTTATTATCAGCTATTCAAAATATTAAAGTATCAAATCCCGATATACATTCTAATATAAGTACAACGGTAGCTTCAAATACCAGCGATTCTGCTATACATGTCATAAATTCTACTAAAGCAGAAAAAGGAATTGTAAGTTAAAATTATAATAACTTGATATTAGATTGTATAAGTATATACTATAGAGAGTTATAGAAAAAAAGTTATGAAATATTATATTGTAGACAACACACTTGGTTCAAATGCAAAATACTTTAATAGTCTAAATGAGGTAATAACTCACTTGGAGGGATCTGTTAAAAGGAAAACAGGTCTATCTCGCATTGATTATATGCAAAATTTGGTTGATTTAGGTCATCCGCATGATGATAATCAGGGCGTATCGTTTATAGCTGCAATGTCGGAAATCTTTGATATAGGCACATTAAATGATGGTAGACATGTTAAAGGAGATATTGTATCGGCAACACATTATTCTAAGTATCGAACTGAAATGGGAGATTGATTTTGTATGTTTTCTGATATCCAGATTAACTGGCTACCCGCATATAAAATTGTAGAGATTAATGGTAAAGAAATTTGGAAACGTGAATGGTTAATTCCTGTTAATTTACGTTCTCCATTTTTTATTTATTGGAAATCTAAAGGTTTATTATTGAAGAGCAAAGGTTATAGTGTAATGAAGAAAGAAACTGATTGGTTTCTAATTCAAACCACTAAAAATATCAACGATTTTGATAAGTCAAAATCTGCTACTACCGAAGAAACTGACTTTGAATTAAAACCTATTGAAGTTAAACATAAAGATGGGTTGCGTCCGTGGCAAGTAGACGCTGTATCTAAGATATGTGCAGCCATTAATAAATGGGGAGCTGCTATCGATGGAAGTGATTTGGGTATTGGAAAATGTCATTCTAAAGGAACTAAAATTAGAATGTATGATGGAACCTTGAAAAATGTAGAAAATATTGTAGTTGGTGATGTTTTAATGGGAGACGATTCTTCTGGTAGAAATGTGACTGGATTGGCCTCTGGTATAGACGATATGTATGAAATAGTTCCTACTAATGGAGGGGTATCATGGGGATGTAATAAAGAACACATACTAATATTACAATGCATTGAAAGAAAACAAATCATTGAGATATCAGTAAAGGATTATTTAAAGAAATATAAAAACGAATATCAAAATTGGAAATTAATACGAACAGCTGTAAATTATACAATAAAAAATGTTTCCATTGATCCATATTTAATGGGATTATGGATTGGGGACAAAACTTGGAATTCCGCATCAATAACTGCACACAGAAATGATACTCCGATTATAGATTATTTAAGAGGAATTACGCATGGTAAGAATGAATTGTGGGATAATTTTAAATCTTATGGATTTGGAAAAAATAAAGAAAAATTTATACCGAATGATTATCTTATAAATTCTACAACATCCAGACAATTGTTATTAGCTGGGTTGATTGATTCCGATGGAAATAAAGTAAGTAATGGGTGTTACACAATTACAACAAAATGGAAAAAATTATGTGAGGATATTATAGAATTATCACGATCTCTTGGATATGAAATTTCTGTAAACGAGAAAATTTTTAAAAATAATAATTTTGAGATGAATGGAATAGTTTATTATGTAATTACTATTTCGGGAGCACATGATTTACCATTATTATTAAACAGAAAAAAATCATCAGTTAGAAAACAATTAAAATCTGTTTTAGTTAGTGGATTTAATATTATCAATAAAGGAAAAGGGGAATATTATGGTTTTACACTGGACGGAAATCATCGTTATTTATTAGAAGACTTTACTATAACACATAATACATATACTGCTTGTGGTGTAGCTAGAGAATTAAATATGGATATATTGGTAGTATGTCCTAAAGCCGTAATGGAAAGTTGGAAAAGGGTAATTAAGAATCATTTTAATATGAATAGTAGATTTGTAGGAGTGATTAACTATGAATCCCTTCGACAAGGTAAATCCACCAGTGATATAGCTAGTTATGTTAAAAGAAGAGATACTAGGCGTAATGAATTTGTGTGGAAGATACCAAAGAACACTTTAATTGTTTGGGATGAAAGTCAGAAATTAAAGAATTCTAAGACTAAAAACAGCGAAACATGTTTAGCTGCTCTTAAACAGGGATATAAAATGTTGTTTTGTAGTGCTACTAATGCTACTAATCCATTAGAACTCAAAACGGTGGGTATGTCTTTAGGATTATTTGATAATAATAAGCAATATTATAATTGGTTATATAGTCATGGTGTTACCAAAGGTAGATTTGGTATGGAGTTTAATGGTAACAAAGAAATATTAAAGAAACTTCACAGGGATATCTTTGTTAATAGAGGAGCTAGATTGACGAGAGATGCCATCCCTAATTTTCCAGAAACTCAAATATCAGCGGAATGTTTTGATCTTGAGAAGGAAGGTACCGATCAGATTAATAAGGCTTATGCTGAAATGCAAAGTGAATTAGCCGCTTTGAATAAAAAAATAAAGAAAGAAAATAAAGAAGGTGCTAATAGACTTACGGCTGAACTTCGTGCGAGACAAAAGATAGAATTGTTAAAGATTCCTATATTTATTGAATTAATCGAAGATGCCTTAGAATCTAACATGAGCGTTGTAGTATTTCTAAACTTTGACGCGAGTATCAATGCCTTATCTCATAGATTTCAAACTAATTGTATAATTAGAGGAGAAAATGCAGATGAGGAGAGACAACAATATGTAGATGAATTTCAATCAGACAAAGAACGATTAATTATAATTAATATACAGAGCGGTGGTGCGGGATTAAGTTTGCATGATTTGAATGGTAAACATCCTAGATTATCATTAATATCACCGTGTTATAGTGCAGTGTTAATGCGTCAAGCCACGGGAAGAATCTGGAGAGATGGTGGCAAAAGTAAAAGCATCCAAAAGATTGTATTCGTATCAAATACAATTGAAGAACTAGTTTGCGAAAAAGTCAAACTTAAATTGGAAAATCTAGATACTTTAAATGATGGAGACTTACACAATAATGAAAAAAATATTAGTATATCTTGATAAAGATAAATATGAAATGGAAGTAGATGAAACTATATTTGAAGATTATAAATTAGAGGCATGTACACGGTTAGTAGAAAAGTTATTTGGTGCAAAAATGTATAAAGTGACTCCTTTTTTATTTTGCGAAGATATGACTATACCAAAATTAAAAGCAAAAACTAAATTTGGTACATATAATACCTATAAAATTATTATAAATGCTGGATATCATAGTATTGCTGAGAAATTACGAGTGATATTCTTCAAGGACAATAATCTTGACTTAGCCGAAGAACCCATACAGAGTAAGTTAAAATAATTTATGAGTGAATCTGACAATATTATATTACAGGAAATATTAAATAAGTTAAATGGGTTACAATCTAGACTTGATACGGTAGAATCTGAGAATATCACTTTAAAGACGCAATTAACAGAAGTAAGAGATTTAAATGATATTGGTAAGGATGTTGCTAAAGAAGTATTGGATGAGTATACTCTATTAAAAGAAAATGGGGTCAATATCAAATTTTTAGATAAAAAGATTGCTAAATTTAAAATACGAGGTAAACGTGGCAAACATGCTAAACCATTGACAAAAGATGAGATACTAGATATTCAAAAAGTATCAAAATCTGGTAATGAAGCTGCTAGAAAACTTGGTGTAACTTATGCAACTTATAAGAAGTATGCTAAGATATATGGTGTTCATACTCTTATCAATTTTCCTCCACCTAAAGGAATACGTCCAATGGGATGTTTAATTAATCCTAATAAAGGTAAATACCCTATAGAAGATATTCTTAAATGTAAATATCCAGATTTTCCTATTCATAGATTAAAAGATAAATTGATACGTAGCGGTAAAAAAGAATGTTGCTGTGAACAATGTGGATTCAAAGAACGAAGATTAACTGATGGTAAAATACCTCTTTTATTAAATTTTGAGGATGGTAATAAAAAAAATCATAGTATTGAGAATTTACGGATGCTTTGTTATAATTGCACATTTACATCCGGTAGAGGTTATATAAATAAAGGTCCAAAAATGTTTGATCCTGATGTATTACAAGATAGTAAGAAAATACTCAATGCTAGATTTTAAAATAAAAGATTTTATATGAATTCATATATTTATATGATAAATGGAAGAAAATTTACAACATTTGTTATCAAAGCACGGCATACTAGCATCATTCAGCATTGCTATAAAAATGGATGAAGATGGTATAAAAGAGTTGACTCAAAGAATTAAATCTAAATGTAAGAATAAATTCGATTTCAATGAAAAGTTAAAGAGTGAAATACAAAAACAATCTATACACGATATTATAGAAAATAAAATTCCTGGCTTAATTAATAATTCCCCAGATTTGGAAAAACCCATTTCTAAATCCCCCACTGATAATCAGAAGAATCTTATATATGACACCGGTAAAGAAAAAATGTCGTTATTATATATCTTGGTTTCTAAAATAAATAGGGAAATAATAAATAATAATTTGACAAAGAGTGATATATGTTTTATGATATATGCAATATTGAACTTCTTTAACATTAAAGAAGATGATTTTAAAAACTTTCGTGATAATTTAAAAGAACCTGATGATGTTGATATTAATCCCACTCGTGATGATGATGATTATGATGATGGTGATGATTATGATGATGGATACAATAAAGAAGATAGAGATGAATAACATGAATAATATAGCGCTAATAACGGGATGTAATGGAATGGATGCTAAAACATTGACGCATCTATTATTAAGTAAGAATTATAAGGTGATTCTGACATATAGAAGAAATACATATTTTGATGAAGATAAGATTAAATCTATATTCAAAAATGATTTGATCAAATATCCAAAGTCCGAATTACATTTACAAGTATGTGATATATCATGTAAAAATAGCGTAGATAATTGCATTGTGTCTACATTGAAGGAACATAGTAGAATTGATGAATTGTATTTATTAGCTGCTAATAGTCATGTTGGGGAATCATTTAAAAATAAAGATTTATCAATTCAGACTAATGGACAGAGTATATATTATTTCTTAGAAGCATTAAAGAATCATAGTAAGAAAACTAGAACTTATTTTGCTGCTACGAGTGAATTGGTTGGTGGTATTGAAAGTGGGACATTTAATGAAGATTGTCTATGGAATCCTCGTAGTCCATATGCTATTGGTAAAGCATTAGGAGCTAGATGGATTAATTTCTATAGAGATAGTTTAGATAGTAATATGTTTTGTTGTTATGGTATATTGTTTAATCATAGTAACACTTATAGAAGTAAAGATTTTGTAATTAGAAAGATCACCAGTACTGCTGCTAAAATTGCTCTTGGTAAAGACACCGAACTGAAATTAGGACATTTGGAATGGGCTAGAGATGAACATTGGAGTGATTTTGGTTGTGAGGCTATGTGGAAAATGCTTCAATTAGATAAACCTGAGAATTTTGTTGTGGGTAATGGAGAAACTCATTGGGGAGAAGAATATGTTGATTTGGCATTTAAATATTTTAATTTGAATTGGAAGGATTATGTTAAATTTGATGACAGTTTAAAGCGTCCAAATGAAGTGGTTAGATTAATAGCAGATTCAACTAGAGCGCAACAGAAATTAGGATGGATTCCAAATAGATTATCTTTTGAATCACATATTAATATGATGTGTTCATTTGATTACGCATTGGAAGTGGGGAAAAATCCCCAAAGACCAAATGTATTTGAAGAACCTTTATTGACTTGATTCATTCTTCTTAATGATATTACTAAAAAATTTAATTAAGCCTTTTTCTGTGACTTTTTTACGATTGGCTTCTTTTTTGTAAAATCTGATAAGGGAATCATCAACATCTAAAAAGACATCTTCATCTTCTAATTTTATTGTGATTGATTTGACCATAAAAAATTCGTTGAGCAATGTATAAATATACTCAACGAATTTTTTGTTTCAAAATAATTTTATTAATTTACAATAAACGGTTTCCAGTCGGGATGTTTAACTTCTTTGACCATTTCATAAGCATAAACGGGTCGCGGAGCTTTAGGTTGTTTGATCAACTTAATACCAACTTCTTCATTTAACTTATTACCTTTTCGTAGATTGACATCTCTGCTACATAAAACCATATTATCCCATGTGTCTGTGCCGCCTTTAGATTTAGGAACTACGTGATCAATATTACCATCGGATTTCTTCAAATTCCTACCGCTATATTGACAGATGCCACGATCTCTTGACCATATAGATTCTTTAGTAGGACGATTATTAAACATTTTCACAGGCATTCTATTAAAGTTTAATGCTATCAACACCGTAGGAACTCGGATAGTCATATTTGGTGAGTTAATAGTTAAATCCCAATTTCTAATAGGCAATTTAATCCATTCCTTCCAATGTACAGGATTCATGTTTATAGCATTAGAAAAATCAGGATTATCATCATCATCTAATGCATATTCCATATCAAGAGCCATTGCGGTTGGTTTAGGTTGAAATTGACTACCGCATAGCTTACCAATGGCTTCTTTGACAGTAATCATACCTACAACTTGCCAACTTTTATTTAGATTTAAACAGATTAATTTATTTGCTACATCACTCATACTTTATATAATATATACCAAAGACTATAAAAAGTCAAGAAGTTTTGTAATTAAAATTCACCACGTTCAAAATCTTCAAATTGTTCATCGAGTCTGGACTTTGCGATTCCTAGATCCACTTCAAACCATTCATTCTTAATAGTTTTTGCAAATGGTTTCATGGCTTCTTTAATTCTCTTTTCTGCTTCTTTATATTTTGGGTGGTGAAGACTATATAAGAGTTTATAGTCTCTGAAAGGACTGGCGGTTTGATATTGTTGTAATCTTTTATCTAGATTTTCTGCAATGCCTATTTTAACCCAATCTGGCCATGCAGAATTTTGTACTATGTATAGATAACCACTTTTATTCATGGTTATATATATGACCTAATAATCTTAATCTTGATTATATAATTCTCTAATATCTTTATCTACTTTTGATTTTATAAATTCCCAATGGTTCGATGATTTTATACTATCAACTGTGTCAAATGCTCTTTCTAACTCCGCATAATTCAAAACTTTACCAGAATCTGTTATTATTTTGCCATCTGTATTATGTACACTATTGTTAAACCAATTTATATACACATATATGTCTTTTGGAGAATTAGCATTGTCTAATTTATTTAAATACTCTGTAACATCATTCCATACGGTATTTCTACGAGTCATATCAGATCTATATGTTTTATTCATTAACATATCCATTTCATCCGTAGATAAATCTGTATTTAATTTAGATCCATCGAAATCGCTATCAACTCTACCTTTTTTATAATATTTTACAAGTTGATTTTTAACGATATCTTTGAATAATGATAGATATTTTTGTTTTATTTTAGATAAATAATAATTTTGAACATTTTTTCCGTATTGTGTATTTAAATATTTTGGAGCCGTAGCGGAAATATGAGATAGATAGTAAAAATTATAAACATCTTTTGGGGATATTATAGTACTACTTTGTATTTCAAACAATATATCTAATAACTTTATCATATAATTTCGTCGATGATACCCCATTCTTTGCATTTTTCCGCAGACAAACATAAATCATGTTTCAACAATTCCGTCAATTCTTTCGATTTGAGTTTAGTATGTTTTAAATATACGGTTTTAATTATATCCATGAATAAATCTAAATTTTGTTTTTCATCATTAATCGATTCATATGGTCCCCATGCCATCCCCCTCAATTGGTGAATTAATATATGTGAATTTTGTGTCATATATCTTTTATGACCTACAACGGAAATTAAAGTGGCTGCACTGGCACACATACCTTCGCAATAGGTATAAATTGGAATTGGGTTATTGCGAATTTTATCAACGAGACTGAGTGCTGGATTAATTTCCCCTCCATCACTGCTTATATGTAATTCAATAGCAGGGGCTTCTTTTAAATTATACAACATTTGAAATAATTTTAACTGACGAGTTATTTCGTCTATATGTTTAGACACTGTTAAAATTGAACTTCGGGAGATTTCATCTTAAAGATATATTTTATTACCTACGGGAGCAGAGTTATTTAATAAACTATTTGTGTCTAAAGTAATAAAAGATTGTTTAGAATCATCTGACTCCTCTTCTGATAATTTACGTTTCCAGTTCATCATAAAAATAAAAGTATTCTATAATAAATAGAAAACTGGTATACTAAAGATGGTTATTTCGTCTTATCTTTTAATATAAAATTTAATACAATTTTGGCCCATTTGTCAGAATCCTTTTCACGCAGTATAAAATCGCAATCAGTTGGTATCTCAAATATCTTATTTGTATCGTCGTACTCAGATTTTTCAATAGTATCTAACCATATTTTATAATCCGCATTGAAAATATCTCTCATTTTTTGCAAAGGAGCTACAAAATCACATATAACATAATCAGAAATTGAATTATTGGCTAAATCTGTCATTCTAGTGGCTTGACGTATTCTTCCTTCTTCACTAAAATCCCAATCATCATATTTTTTTCTTACTTGATCAGCATTGAACCACGCAACCTTCTTATTTTTCATTCTTAATAATATATCAAGACATCTGGCAAATGTTGTTTTACCAGATGTCGGAAGGCCCATTATTAATATTTTTTTAGCCATTACAAATCAGTGTAATTCTTTATAATAAATTTACCATTGTTAAATAATAAATATTGATTCAAATTACAATCAATGTCTAAATTATTAGATTCCGTAAAATCAAGAATTCCTTCACTTTGATGATTGACTATATTTTTATGAAAACTATGTCCAACAATTTGTTTTAACCCGTCAATGGGTTCAAATTCAGTTTTAAAATCTAACCATGTAATGCCGCCAAATTTTATTTTACCACCCCTGCCCCTACCTGCACGATAAAACCAATGATCTTCTCCATTGATCAATTTAATCTCAGCTTGTTTAGCTTCATTATCTAACCATTCATTGATTGATTCTTTACTTATATTAGATAATAATGGAGGAAAATGATATGGATGAATTCCTGCATGACTACAAAGAAAATCATCTATCCATATATGCCATTTAAATTTATTTCTGATTGGATATACTAAATTACTAAATATATCATTTATAGCTACATCTTTATCTTTAGTATAACCTTTGCATATAGTATATTCATTTTCATAGAAATATTGAATATCGTGATTGCCCCAGAGAGTTATGAAATTATCTTTGAAAATCCATTGTTTAATAAATCTACAAGTTTTTTCAGCGTCATAGATACTATCATGATAAAAATTATCAAACCAATCTCCTAAATTAACGATAACATCGTATTTTTCTTTTTTTAGGATATATTCTAATTTAGCAATGTCGTGGTGAACATCGCTCAATACTAAAATAGTTTTATTTTTACTATCTATATTCATAAATTTTATTATAGTTGACATTTTGAGTGTCGTCAAGTATATTTATATGTATGAATGAAAATTCTATTGAGCAAATAAAATATATTGCTGAAAAAATTATGGAGACTACATTTCCTTATTGTAAAGATGAATCACCTGAAATAGCTTCTATGAATTCTGCAATAAACAATTGGGCACATAAAATTAAGAAATTAGCAGAAACTATAAAAATTGATTAATTAGATTTATCTTTACTATTTTTCTTTTTAGTATTTTTCCAATCAATTTCATCGTGCCTTGAGAAATATTTCTTATAATCTGTATTTCTCCATTCACTACCTTTTCCATTTTGTACAGTTTTGTTACTCATATTTACATCATTATAATTTGTTTAAAACCTTCTGATTGTGAAGGACATACATATTTAGCTAACATTTTATCAATAATCTCATCGGGAACTCTTCTACCGCCATTCGATGCACGTTTTTCTTGATTTTTGATAATTTGATCTTTACTTCGTTCAAATACATATGCAATGGCAGGAACATTATATTTATCTGCTATATTTAGATAATCTTTTCGTTCTCTTGGATTCAGACTAGTAGCATCAATCATTACGCTCTTACCATTTTTGATAGCCGAATCTGCTTTATGTTTAATCAATCCAAATACTTGACCTGTAACCTGTTGGTTATTTTCATCACCTGTTAATTCTTTGCGTAAAGCATCACTACTAAGCAATATAGTATCGGGGTGTTCACTGATGTATTTATTAGCGAATGTGCTTTTACCACAACCACTTACACCAACTAAGACTATTATTTGCTGGTTATTCATA
>Ga0114958_10001529_pt1 | contig 18135 bp, 17 predicted proteins | sample C_130208_EF_Meta_FD_89577 | JGI IMG/M metagenome (GOLD analysis project Ga0114958, IMG submission 89577) | Freshwater microbial communities from Lake Croche, Canada to study carbon cycling - C_130208_EF_MetaG | ecosystem: Environmental > Aquatic > Freshwater > Lake | place: Lake Croche, Canada...
ATCAGCACACCATTGCGCTCTATGGTAAAAAGCACTTCGCGTGATGGCATTTCAATTTCGCTGTAAATGAAGTTGAGTTTTTCGTCGGCTTGCACAACTGGATACATGGCTTGGTGCAGTTGCAACGTAATATCCGCATCCTCAGCCGCGTATTCGCCCGCGACCTCTACGGTCACTTGATTAAACCCAACTTGTTTTGCGCCTTTGCCAGCCACCTCATCAAAACTGATAGTTTTGATGCCAAGATGACGCATGGCAAGGTCATCCATGTTGTGCGTTTTATGGGACTCAAACACATAGGATTGCAACAAGGTGTCGTGTGCAATGCCTTTTAAGGAAATGCCATGATTGGCTAGCACATGTTGATCGTATTTTAGGTTTTGCCCAACTTTTTTGATGCTTGGGTCTTCTAAAGCAGGCTTTACTTTTGCTAATGTCGCTGCAAAATTAAGCTGTTCTGGCGCGTCAAAATAATCGTGCGTCAACGGCAAATAAGCCCCTGTTCCAGCTTCAACACTAAATGACATACCAACGATTTTTGCGGTCATCGGGTCTAGTGAGGTTGTTTCGGTATCAAAGCAAACTAGTTTAGCTTGGTTAATTTTTTCGAGCCAAACATCTAAATCAGCTTCACTCAAAATGGTTGCATAATTGCGGGTGGTGATTGGGGTGAAATCAACAGTCGTTTCTGTTGGGGGTGTATTAATAGTTTCGCTGGTGGGTGCGAATAAATCGCCGCTGCTTGTTGGCATGCTTAGCGGCGTTACGCTAATAGGTTCGCCGCCCATGGTGTCTAGCTCGCGGCGCCAAGATTTGAAATCAAAGTGTTCAAATAATTCAGCGAGTTTATTTTTATCCATCGCCCTTGGAGCGAGGTCGCTTAATGATTCTTGAATGCCAACATCGCATCGAATAGTAATCAGCTCACGCGCAGTAGGAAGCCATGGAAGTGCCTTGCGTAAATTCTCGCCAACTACGCCCGTAATGTTGTCCGCATTCGCAACAATATTTTCTAGCGTGCCGTATTGGGTAAGCCATTTAACAGCAGTTTTAGGGCCTACTTTTTCAACGCCGGGCACGTTGTCCGAAGTGTCGCCTATTAAAATCAGGTAATCTACAATGCGCTCTGGAGGCAGACCAAATTTATTGGTGACGCCTGCAATATCGAGCACTTCATTGCTCATGGTGTTCACAATGGTGACGTGTTCATTCACCAGTTGGGCGATATCTTTATCACCGGTTGAAATAATCACACGAATTCCTTCGCGTTCAGCCTGTTTGGCAAGTGCGCCGATGACGTCATCAGCCTCAACTCCTTCTTCCATAATCAGCGGCCAGCCCATGGCTTTAATTGCTTCATGCAGGGGTGCAACTTGCGCGCGCAAATCATCTGGCATGGAAGCGCGATTGGCTTTGTATTCTGGATAAATATCGTCGCGAAAAGTTTTGCCTTTTGCATCAAAAATACACGCGCTATAATCTGCGGGGTATTCTTTATGAAGGCGCCTTAGCATGTTGAGTACGCCTTGAATTGCGCCAGTGGGTTCGTTTTGCCGATTGCGTAAATCTGGCATGGCGTGAAACGCACGATAAAGGTAGGATGATCCATCCACTAACAACAATGTTTTCATATTTGGGTCTACATTATGTCTGTTACAAAAAAAGTACCAAAAATCGCTGATCCTGATTTTCAGGGCGACCATCAAACAGCAAACGAATCCTGGCACGCATTTGAGATTATGGCAGAATTCGTCGGTGCAACGGAAAGCCTGAAAGAAATCACCCCAGCCGTTTCTATTTTTGGCAGTGCTCGCACGAAACCAAAGCACGCTGATTATTTACTAGCTGAAAAAATAGCACGGCTACTTTCCGATGCAGGTTTTACAGTCATATCGGGGGGTGGTCCAGGCATCATGGAAGCGGCTAATAAAGGTGCGCATCCCGGTATATCTCCAAGTGTTGGGCTCAATATTAATTTGCCACATGAGCAAACCAGCAATCCTTATCAAGACATCAGCCTGGATTTTAAGCATTTCTTTATGCGCAAAGTGATGTTTGTGAAATACGCATCTGCCTATGTGGTGATGCCTGGCGGTTTTGGTACGCTGGATGAGCTACTAGAAGCGATGACTTTGGTACAAACAGGAAAATCACGCCGAATTCCAATTATTTTGGTGGGCTCAAAATTTTGGGGCGGTTTGGTTGATTGGTTTTGTAAAACGCTGATCTCAGAAGCCATGATTGAGGCCGATGATATGGACTTAATCCAAGTCATTGATGATCCGCATGAAGTCGTCGCCGCGATATTTAAGCATTACGAAACACGAGGCTTTGAGCTTTCTGCGGCTGAACGCAAGACCCAGCTTTATTTGTAGGATGAAAACGCTTTACCGACAAGCATGGCTTTTTGATAGAATGAAATTTGTTTAAATTTTTGCGTACTAAACGCGGGAATAATATGCGTATTCACCATCTGTTTTTGCTTTTAGCGTTCGTTTTACCAATCTCTCACTTAACTGCACAAGCGGCAGATAAAAAGCCTGTGCCTTCAGATTTGGAGCCACTGCCAGAAGCTATGCCGCCGCCGGCGGTGACTGAATCAAGTCCCGCCGATACGCCAGAAATTACAATTGTAAAAAAAGGTGAAACCACATTCGAGGAATACCGTATGAATGGTGAACTTTATATGCAAAAAGTGACGCCAGCGCATGGCAAGCCATATTACTTAATGAAGCTGGACCAAGAGGGTGGCTGGTCAAAATATGATGGTCCCGCGGCACCTTTAGTGATTCCTAAATGGGTGATTTTTAGATTTTAAATGTATGCCACATGGCGCGTTTGTATTATTTCAATTGAACACGCCTGTTTAATTTGAAACATTTAACCAAAAGCATTTAACGCAAAGCTGTTATGTCCGTATTTACCACCGTCTCTGAAGATGAACTCATTCCTTGGCTCAGCGCATATCCATTAGGTGATTTGCTAGAGCTACAAGGTATTTCATCAGGCATCTCCAATACTAATTATTTTGTGACGACTACCCAAGGTCGTTATGTGCTGACGCTGTTTGAAGAGCACAGTGCTGAAGAGTTGCCGTACTTCTTAAGCTTGATGACCCATTTGGCTGAGCGTGGCGTGCCATGTCCTCATCCTGTCATTCGTTTAGATGGTGTTCAGCTGGATGAGTTAAATGGCAAACCAGCCGCTTTGGTAACTTGCTTGCGTGGTCGAGATCTTAGCGAACCATCAGTTGCTCAGTGCGCTGAGCTTGGGCGTGTCCTCGCCAATATGCATGTGGCTGGCGCAAGCTTTACTGGTAACAATCACGATTCTCGCGATGTGGTTTGGCGTGAAGCAACCGCTAAAAAAGTGTTCGATTTATTGAACGCGGATGATCAAGCGATGATGACCCAGACCATGCGTCGACAAGCTGACTTAGATATAAACGCTTTGCCTCAAGGCGTGATTCACGCCGACTTGTTCCGAGATAATGTGTTGTTTGATGGGGATGAAATTGGCGGTGTGATTGATTTTTACTATGCTTGTCGTGGTGCTTACCTTTACGATGTGGCAATTTCAGTCAATGACTGGTGCGTGAATGCGGATGGCTCTTTGGATGCCAATCGCGTTGTTGCATTACTAAAGGCTTATCATACTGTCAGGCCTTTCACACAGGCAGAGCATTCTGCTTGGCCAAGTATGTTGCCTATTGCTGCTTTGCGTTTTTGGTTATCGCGCTTAAAGGACAAGCACTTTCCTCAAGCGGGTGAGTTGACGCATGCGAAAGACCCGCAGCACTTCCAGAAAATATTACAATGGGGCATCAAACATTCAGCTGAAATTTCAGCGGTGTGGATTTAATAGATTGAAATTGGAAAAAATATGACGTTTAGATCAAAAGTGAAACTAGGTTTTAGCTGGGTGACAGATAGTTTGGCGCTCTTCAAACAACATCCTGCTAAATGGATGGGCTTGTCTTCCCTCTATCTTGTATTTTTTCAGTTCTTACCCATTCTACTGCTCGGGATTATTGAGCAAATTAACCAAGCACATGGCTCAATCATTATCTTGTTTTTTGTTGGTTTGTTGGGTTTGGCGTTAACTTTTAGCTGGCCAATTTTCACTTCGGTCGTGATTGGTGTTTGTCGCGAAACGCATGCCGAAAGAATGACTGCAGTGACAGAAATTTTTCATCGAGTGAAGCCACACGCCAAACAGTTAATTTTCTTGGGGGTGGTTTTCTTTGTCTATCGTTTAATCATGATTGCACTTACAGAAGCCGACATTCAATCGATGGATATCCAGCAGATGGATAAAGAGGTGATGCCTATTGGTTTTTGGTGGTTAATGCTTAAGTTGTTGATCTTGCAAGTGCCACTTTTATTAGCCACTTGGTACTCTCCGCTGTTGATTTCTTATCATCAATATTCAGTATTTAAGTCTATTGGGCATAGTGTTTGGGCCGCCTTACACAATATCACGGCATTAATTACTGCTTGGGTCACCTTGACCTTGGCTGTTGTGGGCGTCATGTTAGTGCTTGGTCTTTTGATTGGTGTGATCGCTATTTTCGCGAAAGGGATTGCTGCGTTTTTAGGCGTGATGCTGATTATGTTTGTATCACTGATGGCAACAGCCTTCTTGTTCTCAATCCAATATTTCAGCTTCTTATCTATGTATTACAAAAAAGGCGAAGATTTCGTTAGCTAAGCGTTAATTTTCAAAGCTTTCTTGCGGAACTACGGCCTAGCTAAGTTTTCTAGACTTTCTCTAGTTTCGCATACTCCATTGCCAGCCATTTAAGCCCTTCGCGTCCAAAGTTAATTTGGATGCGCATATCGCTGGCATTGCCCTCATAGCTCACCACCACGCCTTGCCCAAATTTAGCATGGGAAACGGCTTGGCCTATCTTCCAAGGCATTGCAGATTTTTGTTCGCTACTGCTCGCTGTTGGCGCGCTTTGATAGCTGTTGTCATAATGACTAGACATACTGGGTTTGGGCGTGGGTTTGCTGTTTAAGCGTTTCAATAAAGCATCAGGAATCTCATCTAAAAAGCGCGAGGCAATGCCATAACGAATTTGGCCATGGAGCATGCGGCTTTGTGCGTGGCTTAAGTAAAGTCGTTGTCTTGCGCGAGTCACTGCTACATACATTAATCTGCGCTCTTCTTCTAAGCCGTTATTTTCGTACAAGCTATTTTCATGCGGGCATAAGCCTTCCTCCAAGCCGCTGATAAATACGGCTTTAAACTCCAAGCCCTTTGCGGCGTGGACAGTCATCATTTGGAGTGCATCAGCGCCCACATCGGCCTGGTGTTCACCTGCCTCAAGGCTGGCGTGTGTTAAAAACTCTGTGAGGCCGTTGCTGTTGTCTTCTAAGGCACCACTATTATTATTCATAAAACTCACGGCAGCATTAATCAGCTCATCCAAGTTGGCGATACGGTCTTCGCCTTCTTTTTCTAGCTGATAGAAGTTTTTGAGGCCAGACATCGTGGTCGCAATCTCAGTCATTTCAGTGAGCGTTAAGCCTTTTGCATCGTCTTGCATTTGCTTAATAAGCGCTACAAAACCTTCCAAGCCTTTACCTGGGCGACCATTTCCGACTTTGTTAATGGCGGCTTGCCACAGGCTACAATCTTGCGCGCGGGCGCTTTCTTGAAGTTGTTCCAAGCTTCGCGCACCAATACCTCGAGTTGGGAAATTAATCACCCGTAATAAAGCGACATCGTCTTCTGGATTATTAATCAGGCGTAAATACGCCATCGCATGTTTGATTTCGGCGCGTTCAAAAAAGCGTAAACCGCCGTACACGCGATATGGAATGTTGTTTGAGAAAAGCGCATGTTCAATCACACGAGATTGGGCATTTGAGCGATAAAGCAGTGCGATGTCATTGAGCCCCCATCCATCGTTGTGTAGCATTTTCACTTCATCAACAATAAAGCTCGCTTCGTCTATATCGTTATACGCTTGGTATACGCGAACTGGTTCGCCAGCGCCAGCCGACGTCCATAAGTTCTTACCTAAACGGTTTTTGTTGTTTGAAATAATGGCATTGGCCGCATCCAAAATATTGCTGTGAGAGCGATAGTTTTCTTCAAGTTTGACGATGTTTTGTACTTTAAAGTCCACTTCAAAATCACGCATATTCCCCACCCGCGCCCCGCGAAAAGCGTAAATCGATTGGTCATCATCACCCACAGCAAAAATACAGTTGTTGGGCTCTTCTTTGCCCATGCCAGCAAATAACTTGAGCCACATATATTGCAGTTTGTTGGTGTCCTGAAACTCATCCACTAAGATGTATTTAAAACGCGCTTGGTAATGCTGACGAATGTTTGTGTCACGGCTAAGTAGTTCATAGCAACGCAACAATAACTCCGCAAAATCCACCACGCCTTCGCGTTGACATTGCTTATCGTATTCTTCAAAAATCTCACGCATACGCTGTGAGTGAGGATCGTAAGCATCTACGCTGCGCGCGCGCAGCCCTTCTTCTTTACAGCTATTGATATATCCCATCACCTGTTTTGGTGGGAATTTCTCATCGTCAACATTCATGACTTTCATCACACGCTTAATCGCGGAAAGCTGATCGGCAGAATCTAGAATCTGAAAAGTAGCAGGTAACAAAGCTTCGCGGTGGTGGGCTCTTAATAGACGATTGCATAGCCCGTGAAAAGTACCAACCCACATGCCGCGCGTATTAATCGGCAACATCGCGGTGAGCCTTGTGAGCATTTCTTTGGCGGCCTTATTGGTAAACGTGACCGCTAATAAACCAGTGGGTGAAACCTGCCCGGTTTGAATAAGCCATGCGATACGCGTAGTGAGCACGCGTGTTTTACCACTGCCAGCACCCGCTAAAATCAGCGCAGATTGGTGAGGCAAGGTCACCGCTTCTAATTGCTTATCGTTGAGCCCGCTAAGGAGTGAGTCTTGAGATGCATGTGATGTTGTCATGGTGAGATTATCGCAGGTCAGCGCTGCTTCGAGAACAACTTAAAAGAGATTAAATAGTCTTGAACTTTGCTCAGGTATTGTGGGTCTTTACAAATGTGATGGTGGTGTTGAGCGTTCTATGATTTTTTAAGTCACCGAACTATCAACTCACCCTCCCACGCTTCCCTCCCTGAGCGTGGCGCCTTTAAAGGCATTTTGCCCCGACTGATCCCCTTAGTCGGGGCTTTTTTTTGGCGCAAAACAAATCGCTTTAGCGATTATGTTTTTGCGGACAAGCTATTAACTGGCTTTTCAGAATCTAGACAATAAAAAACCCGCCAAAGCGGGTTTTTTATTTCGATGCTTAAGCAAGCAAGGATTACATCATACCGCCCATGCCACCCATACCGCCCATATCACCGCCACCCATTGCTGGTGCTTCATCTTTCGGTAGTTCAGCAATCATGCAGTCTGTTGTCAGCATTAAGCCAGCCACTGAAGCAGCGTTTTGCAATGCAGAACGCGTTACTTTAGTTGGGTCTAACACGCCCATTTCAACCATGTCGCCGTAGGTTTCGTTAGCAGCGTTGTAGCCGTAGTTGCCTTTACCAGCCGCTACGTTGTTAACTACTACTGATGGTTCACAGCCAGCGTTTTGAACGATTTGACGAAGTGGCTCTTCAACAGCGCGCAATACAATCTTCACACCTGCGTCTTGGTCGTGGTTTTCGCCTTTAACTTTAGCAATTGCGTCACGAGCGCGAATCAACGCTACACCGCCGCCAGCAACAATACCTTCTTCAACCGCTGCGCGTGTTGCGTGTAATGCATCTTCCACACGTGCTTTTTTCTCTTTCATTTCGATTTCAGTAGTCGCGCCAACTTTAATCACAGCAACGCCGCCAGCTAGTTTTGCAACACGTTCTTGCAATTTTTCACGGTCGTAATCGCTTGTTGCATCTTCAGCTTGTTTCTTCACTTGGTCGATACGCGCTTTAATGTTGTCTTCAACGCCAGCACCGTCGATGATGATGGTGTTTTCTTTACCTACTTCGATACGTTTAGCTTGGCCTAGGTCCTCTAGCTTACTGTTTTCAAGTTTCAAACCTAATTCTTCAGCAATCACAGTACCGCCAGTCAAGATAGCGATATCTTCTAACATGGCTTTACGACGGTCACCGAAACCAGGCGCCTTAACAGCACAAGTTTTCAAGATGCCACGGATGTTGTTCACCACCAATGTTGCTAATGCTTCGCCGTCGATATCTTCAGCAATAATCAACAATGGTCGACCTGCTTTAGCCACTTGTTCAAGTGCTGGTAGCAAATCACGGATGTTTGAGATTTTCTTGTCGTATAAAAGCACGAATGGATTGTCCATCAATGCGATTTGACGTTCTTGGTTGTTGATGAAGTATGGTGATAAGTAACCACGGTCGAATTGCATACCCTCAACCACGTCTAGTTCATTTTGTAAGCCTGAACCATCTTCAACCGTAATCACGCCTTCTTTGCCCACTTTGTCCATCGCATCAGCAATAATTTGGCCAACTGAAGCATCTGAGTTAGCTGAGATAGAACCAACTTGCGCGATTTGTGCGCTAGTTGTACATGCAACAGATTGTTTTTTAAGGTCAGCAACAGCAGCTTCAACTGCTTTGTCGATACCACGTTTCAAATCCATTGGGTTCATACCAGCAGCAACAGACTTCATGCCTTCGCGGATGATCGCTTGTGCTAAAACTGTTGCAGTTGTTGTGCCATCACCAGCGATGTCATTCGTTTTGCTTGCAACTTCTTTTACCAATTGCGCGCCCATGTTTTCGAACTTGTCTTTCAATTCGATTTCTTTAGCAACAGACACACCATCTTTAGTGATGGTTGGAGAGCCATATGAACGCTCTAAAACTACGTTACGGCCTTTAGGGCCCAAAGTTACACGCACTGCATTAGCTAAAATATTTACACCATTCACCATTTTTTGGCGAACGTCATCACCAAATCTTACGTCTTTAGCAGCCATCTTAAATCTCCTAAATTACTTAATTAATTACTAAAAATTCTTTAATGCTTAAATTCAAAGCTTTGCTTCGATTTGAAGTTTAAGGGGGTCGGGCAATTAAGCCTCTACAACACCCATCAAGTCTTCTTCACGCATCACTAATAATTCATCGCCGCCAACTTTTACAGTTTGGCCAGCGTATTTGCCGAATAACACTTTGTCACCAACTTTAACGTCAAGTGCAATCACTTTGCCGTTGTCATCTTTCTTACCTGGGCCTACAGCAACAACTTCGCCTTGGTCTGGTTTTTCAGTAGCAGTGTCTGGGATTACGATACCAGATGCAGTAGTACGCACTTCTTCTAAACGCTTAACGATCACGCGATCGTGTAAAGGACGAATTTTCATAAACGAACTCCTTAATAATTGAATAAATAACGAATAACAAAAATCTTGGAATGCATTTTAGCACTCCTGTCCATCGACTGCTAATACTTTGGGGCGGGGATTTTTATTTCAAGAGCGAGGATGAAATTTTTGTAATAAAAATTTGGGTAAATAAAATCTATAAGTAAATTCAACACAATCAGCGATAATAACAATATTGATCGTTTGAGCTTTAAGGACACTTATTGTGAGTGAAATCGTTGGTCAAGCTGGTGCACCACCAGCAGTCATAGAACAATTGAATTTAGCATTTGATGCTGAGCAAGACCGTTTATTATTTAAGGTTGGCTTGTCTGACAATACCGAGCTTGCGATTTGGATTACCCGTCGCATCGCTAAGTCCATTTCTGCTTGGTTGCAGGGCAGTCAGGAGGAAGTTGGTTCTTCTATGCATGCTGTGGTGATGAATGCGCAAGGTGGCTTGGATGCAGTTAGTGGAAAGCTGATGTCTGCCTCTTCCATTACTCCCGAAGCGTTAATGAAAACTTCCACGCAAAATTTAGATTTCAGCACGCAATATCAATCTAATCGAAGCGCTCGCTTAGTGGCGCCTATGCTGGCGATTGCTTGCAAAGTATTGACCGATAACTTCACACAATTCGTGCTTGAGTTTAGCGCTAAAGATGGCATTAACGCGCAAATTGCTTTTAATGCCGAACTCAAGATTGCCTTCGGCAATATGTTGCAATTGGCCAGTAAAGAAGCCGCTTGGGATATTGGCGTGCAAAGTAGTCACTTTATTACGCCACCAGTGACTTCATCACAGGTTTTACATTAGTGAAAAATAAAGATTTACTCAACCGTAGTTTAAAGTCTGTGTGGCATCCGTGCACACAAATGAAAGCACACGAAACCCTGCCGCTTTTACCCATTGCTAGCGGCGCTGGCGTTTGGCTCAAAGATTTTGAGGGTAAGCCTTATTTAGATGGCGTGAGCTCTTGGTGGGTGAATTTGTTTGGGCATAACGAGCCGCGCATTAAAGCCGCAATTACTAAACAGTTAAATACATTAGAGCACGTTATGTTGGCCGGCTTCACGCATGAGCCTGTCGTGCAGTTGTCTGAAAAGCTAGGTGTCTTAACAGGATTGGGGCATTGCTTCTATGCTTCAGATGGTGCTTCTGCCACTGAAATAGCGCTCAAAATGAGCTTTCATTATTGGCGCAATATTGGTCAGCCACAAAAGAGTCAATTTTTAAGTCTGCAAAATAGTTATCACGGTGAAACTATTGGTGCTTTATCGGTGACCGATGTCGCGATTTTTAAAGATACTTATGCGCCTTTGCTTCGTCAAAGTGCACAAATGCCATCGCCAGATGCACGTTTGGCTGAGGCTGGTGAGAGTGCGGAGGCTTATGCGAGTCGCTGTGCTGATTTTTTAGATGCATATCTAAAACAACATCATGCTGAAATTGCCGCTTTTATTATCGAGCCAATGATTCAGTGTGCGGCTGGCATGGGGATGTATCACGCTGTTTATCTAAAACGTGCACGAGAAATTTGCACGCAATATCAAGTCCATTTAATTGCCGATGAAATTGCCGTGGGTTTTGGTCGCACAGGGACGATGTTTGCCTGCGAACATGCCAATATCAAGCCAGATTTTATTTGTCTTTCAAAAGGAATTACGGGCGGCTATTTGCCATTGTCAGTGACGCTGACAAGCGATGAGATTTATCAGGCCTTTTATGATGATAGTGTCGCACGCGGCTTTTTACATTCGCACAGTTATACAGGCAATGCCTTGGCATGTAGTGCGGCCTTAGCCACGTTAGCAATTTTTGAGCAAGATGATGTGCTGCGTAAAAACCAAGCAAAAACGTCTTACATTAGCGGTCAAATAAGCACATGGAATGACTTGCCAATGACAAATGTTCGTAATCAAGGCATGGTCTGGGCATTTGATGTGCAAACAAAGAATAAGCAATTCCAACAGCACTTTTATCAGCAGGCATTGGCTGAGGGCTTGTTGCTTAGACCAATTGGCAATACCGTTTATTGGATGCCGCCTTATGTGATCAGCCAAGATGAAATCGATTTTATGCTGAAGACGACTAAGCAAGTGGTGCTGGCATGCGCTTAATGCTTGCTGTTTCATTGGCGCTTTTTTGTGAGCTTGCTTTTGCACAAAATGTGCAATTACCTGCACCTGTTGTTCAAGCACTTCAGGCGGAAAATGTGCCGCTAGAAAATGTCAGTATTTATGTTCAGCGGGTAGATGCCCCGCAAGCATTGTTGGCTTACCAGTCTGATTTGCCGCGCAATCCAGCATCCGTAATGAAGTTAGTGACTAGCTATGCGGCGCTCGATTTACTTGGCCCATCTTATCGTTGGAAAACACAATTTTATAGCTTAAGTCAGCCACAAGAAGGCAAGTTGCAAGGCGGGATTTGGATTAAGGGTTCAGGTGACCCCGCCTTAAATACTGCCCATTTAATTGAAGCGGCCAGTGAGCTAAAACAAAAGTATGCCTTGGATGAAATCTGTTGTGAGATTCATTTGGATAACAGCGCTTATGCGCCACAAAATTTTGATGCGGCAGCGTTTGATGGTAAACCCACTCGTGCCTACAACGCACCAGCAGAAGCCTTAATGGTGAATCAGCAGGCCATTCGATTGCAACTCATTCCAGGTAGCGAAAAAATCACAGTGGTGGCTTACCCAAGTTGGCAGTGGCTGGTTAAACGTGCAGATATTAAGCCAGTGTTAGGTGAGTGTGGTGATTGGAAGAGTAGCCTGCAAATTAAACGTGAAGGACGGGTGCTGAATCTTCGAGGTGATTATCCTGTGAGTTGTGGTGAAAAGTATCTAGATGTGAATTGGCAGGGCACTGAATACGTTGGTGAGCTTTTTCAAAGTGCTTGGGAGCAGGTTGGTGGACGTTGGGCTCTGGCAGATAAAACGCAAACCCGAATTGTGAGTGTGCCAGATAGTGCAATTTTACTCATGGAACACACCTCTCCAACGCTAGCAGAAATGTTGCGAGATATGAATAAAGCCAGTAACAACGTGATGGCACGCGCTTTATATTTAAACTTAAGTCGTTTGAATGATTCATCACAAGTTGCTTCTATCGCAAAGAGTGAAGTTGTGCTGAAGACTTGGTTACAAAATAAAGGGTTTAACTTTGCTGAGTTAGTGCTTGAAAACGGTGCAGGGCTCTCAAGGGTTGAGCGTATTAGTGCAAGCCATTTGGGCGCTTTACTGGGCGATGCTTTCCGAAGCCCAGTGATGGCTGAACTTACTGCTTCTTTGCCTATCTACGGAGTGGATGGCTCGTTAAGCAAACGAAAAGATGGTGGAGTGTTCGGACGCGCCCACTTAAAAACAGGCTCCCTTGAAAATGTAAGAAGTCTCGCAGGATATGTGCTCGATGCAAAGGGCCGCTATTGGTCGGTGGTATTTGTTGCAAATGGGTCAAGGTCTGAAGCCACTCGGCCCGCTCAAGACGCGCTGTTAAACTGGGTATATCTTCAGGAGTAAATTCTTTTATCCCTTGTGAATTAAGTCAGGTTAATTGAATCACGCCCAGTAACTCGGGTATGATAATTAAGATTTTTATTTTGGAGCACAATATGAAAAAAAGTACTTTAATGGCAAGCGCTTTAATGATTGCCATGCTCGATATCACTGGTTGTAAAGCCGATTCAAAAACATCCAATAAGGAAACTGCAATGACACAAAGTATCACAGAACTCGTCAAAAATGACACGGTCGTTGGTGAAGGCCGTGAAGCGGAAGCTGGCTTCAACGTCACCGTGCATTACACAGGCTGGCTTTACGACCCAAGCAAAGCGGATGGTAAAGGCACTAAATTTGATAGTTCACTCGATCGTCATGAGCCATTTGTATTTTTCTTAGGTGGCGGCCAAGTGATTCAAGGTTGGGATGAAGGCTTTGCTGGCATGAAAGTGGGCGGTAAACGTACCTTAATCATCCCGCCAAACATGGGCTATGGCGTTCACGGTGCAGGTAGTGTGATTCCGCCAAATGCAACATTGATTTTTGATGTTGAGTTACTTGGAATTAAATAATTGCTCTGCATCAAGTAAAAGCAAAGGCAGTCATTAAATTTTGGCAAAGGCAGCGCAATGAAAGTAAGAATTAAGTGGGTGGAAGACGTCTGTTTTATGGGCGAAACGGAAAGTAGTCATGCAGTCATCATGGACGGTTCGCCAGAGATTGGCGGTCGCAATCTTGGCATGCGCCCAATGGAAATGTTGCTTGTTGCCATGGGTGGATGTTCTTCGATTGATGTGGTGACGATTCTGCAAAAATCACGTCAGCCAATTACCAATTGCGTTGCTGAAATTACGGCTGAGCGTGCGGATGCAATCCCAAAGGTATTTAGTAAAATTCACGCGCACTTTGTGGTCACAGGAAAAAATCTTAATCCTGTTCAAGTAGAGCGCGCGGTGAATTTGTCTGCTGAGAAGTATTGCTCAGCCTCTATTATGCTCGGCAAGGCTGCGGAAATGACCCACAGCTTTGAGATTAAAGAGACTCAGTAGGTCTTAGTTTTTTGCTTCGATGATTGAAACAGTCAGCACATCGCCTGTTTCAATCACTTCAAATAGTCGATCGATATTTGGGTGCTTACCTGGATTTTCTTCCGCATCTTGCGTGTGTTCTGCATAAATTTTCAAGCCATCTTTTGCAGCATCTTTATTGATGTTGCCCCATTTTTTGAATAAGTGATGGTAAACCTTCACCGAGCCTTGGCTGCCGGGTTTGTTTTCAATCAAGCCTGCATTTGAACCATCAGCTTTAGCCAATTCAATTTTTTGAATGTGATCGCTGTTTTCTAAACTGGCTAAAATTTCGCTAAATTTCTTCATGGGTCTTTGCTTGCGCTTTCTTTTTTAGATTGGTTTATAGATGGTACGTAGTTGAAGTCATGACTTTTGACATGCCTTGCATCGCCGCTTTAATGGGGCTTGGTAATTCTGCCCCGCCTAAGTGTATCGCAGTGGCTGCATGCTCGGCTTCGTCTATTTTCATTTGTTCCAGAATGGCGCGGCTTTTGTCGTCGTTAGCAGGTAATGCATCTAAATGTTCATTGAGATGCGCCCCGACTTGGCGCTCTGTTTCTGCCAAGAAACCTAAATTCCATTTGTCACCAAGTGCCCCAGCAATAGCTCCTAGGGTGAAAGAACTCACATACCAAATTGGATTTAGCAGGCTGGTGCGTCCGCCAAGTTCCTGGATCCGTTTCTCACACCAGGCTAAATGCTCAGTTTCTTCTTTTGATGCTTGCTCCAAAGCGCGCACAGTCTGAGGATTTTTAGTTGTCAGTGCTTGACCGTTATAAAGTGCCTGAGCACATATCTCACCACAGTGATTTATCCGCATTAGTGCAGCTGCGTGGCGCTTCTCTGTTGAGTTTAATTCTGTTGATAGTGAGACATTTTGATCTGGATAAGGGCGAACGCTGTGAGCAGTTGCCGCTAAAGTTTTTAAGCCTTTATCGAATTCGATAATAAATCGGTCTAGCATCGCTTTTCACCAGTTGAAATCTTGATAAATCAATCATAAGGGTAAGCAAGGCTTACCCTTATGAAGCATGTTTACTTCTTGCTCGGCGCTAAAATATCAATACCCTTGAGCAAGTTAACTGCTTGCATAAATTGGTAGTCAGTTTTAGTGCCAGCTTCCATTGGTGCTTTATCAGCAGACTGTTTGTCGTCTTTTTTCACTGTAGGCGGTTTTGGTGTTTCTTTTGCTGGTGCTTCCGCGTCTTTAGGATTCGACAAGTGATTGCTTAAATCTGCTTCACGTAGGTTCATGCCTTGATCAGCTGAACTCACTGTTGCATCCTCTACAATAATGTCTGGCACGATGCCTTTAGCTTGAATAGAACGGCCGTTTGGCGTGAAGTAACGAGCAGTTGTCAGCTTGATCGCTGTGCCGTTATTCATTGGCAGGATGGTTTGTACCGAGCCTTTACCAAAACTTTGTGTGCCCATGATTACTGCACGTTTGTGGTCTTGCAATGCGCCAGACACAATTTCTGAGGCTGAAGCTGATCCACCATTAATCAAGACTACCATTGGTACAGTTTTGATATCCGCAGGCAAGTCCTTCAAGAAGTCACCAGCTTCGCCGCCACGAGAGTAGTTTGCGGCATTGGCAGTTAAACGCATTTTCGCGTCTTCTGTTCGTCCTTCCGTATAAACAACAAGCGCATCTTTCGGCACAAATGCAGAAGTAATGCCTACTGCCGCTGTAATTAAGCCACCTGGGTTGTTACGCAAATCAAGCACTAAGCCCTTTAATGGCGCTTTGTTTTGTTCACGTAGGGTTTTAATTGCTTTCGCTAAATCTTCAGCTGAGTGTTCTTGGAATTGCGTTACACGAAGGTATGCATAGCCAGGCTCAGGCAATTTGTACTTAACACTTTGTGTTTTGATGATTGCACGCGTGAGTGTGATGTAAAGTGGTTTGATTTCACCTTTACGTAAAATAGTCAATTTGATTAGGGTATTTGGTTTGCCACGCATAAGCTTAACTGCATCATTTAGTGTCATTCCTTTCACTAATTTATCATCGAGTTGCATGATGAGGTCGCCAGATTTCACACCCGCTTTGAAAGCAGGAGAGTCTTCGATTGGAGATACTACTTTGACTAGACCATCTTCCATGCCAACTTCAAGACCCAGGCCACCAAATTCGCCTTGTGTCCCTGCTTGCAAATCCTTGTAGCCATCAACATCTAAGAATGATGAGTGAGGATCTAACCCTGTCAGCATGCCGTTAATCGCTTCATTAATTAATTTTTTATCAGGCACTGTTTCGACATAGTCGCTTTTAATTTTTCCGTAAATTTCAGCGAAGGTGCGAAGCTCGTCAAGCGGTAATTGAGGTTTAGTTTCTTTTTCGGCGACGGCTGGATAATTCAGACTTAAGCTGACACCTAAAACTGCACCTATGACCACTAAGCTAATTTTTTCTAATTTTGTACGCATGAAATAAAAATTCCTTCACTAACTAGTAAGTTACAAACCCTCAGTAAAGAGAGCTCGGAAATGATGATTGAGATAATATCGTGTTGCGCTATTTAAACCAATTGAAATAACATGTGTTTAAGTACTTTTATACACAAAGGTCACATGGAAAACGCAGTTAACAAAATCGAAATCGAATACTGTACGCAATGTCATTGGTTACTAAGAGCCGGTTGGATGGCACAAGAACTTTTGACGACCTTTAACACAGACCTTTCAAGTGTTGCGCTAGTTCCTGGAACTGGTGGTATTTTTGAGGTGAGATTAAATGGTGCGGTGATTTACTCGCGCAAAGAAACAGGTCGTTTCCCAGAATCCAAAGAGTTGAAGCAATTAGTGCGCGATGTCATTGATCCAGAAAGACACTTGGGGCACAGCGACCGTAAAGCCGAATAAATTATTTGGCGGGGGGCTTGTTTAGTTGGTTTACTAGCTCAGTGCTCGCCAGTTCTTTTGCATCTACGCGACGAGCGCCAGTGAAGCGTTTTGACCAATAGCTGTCATTCATGTCTGCTACGCTAATGCTACTCCCCGCACTTGGGGAATGAATAAAACGATTGTTGCCAACGTAAATGCCAACATGGGAATAAACGGATTTCATGGTGTTAAAAAACACCAAGTCGCCAGGCTTTAATTCTTTTTCGGTCACATTTTGACCAACTTGGCTCATTGCGCGAGCGCCATGTGGCAAGGTTAAGTTAGCCGCTTCTTTAAAGACATATCGGACAAAGCCACTGCAATCAAAACCAGCATCCGGGCTGATGCCGCCATATTTGTACTTCACGCCGGTTTGGCTAAGCGCGTGTAAGATAATTTCCTGTGCGTTGCTTGTCCAAGAGTTGTTTGATTCGGTTTCTTGTGCTGTATTTGATGCGGCATTGGTGTCATCGTTGCTTGACGATAAAAATGGAAAATCAAATGCAAAGGCGAAATTAGACACCCCTAGCAAAAGGCTAAACGCAACAGCACATGATGTTTTTTTCAAATTTATCATCAAGATATTATAAAACGAAGCTGTGATTTTTCCTAATCGTCCCATGTTTGGACCAGACATGGCAAGGGTGAAGCCTGTGCCGATAAATGCTATAGTGCCCACATCTTTTTTACAGCACTACTCATGAAAACTTCGCGCCGTCATCTCGAACTTCTTTCACCAGCTAAAAATGCCGAATTTGGTATTGAAGCGATCAATCATGGTGCAGACGCGGTCTATATTGGCGGCCCAGCCTATGGCGCACGTGCCAAAGCCCCAAATACAGTTGAAGATATTGCTAGGTTAGTGACACACGCACATCGTTTTAATGCCGAAGTGTTCGTAGCGCTAAATACTATTTTTCATGACAATGAATTAGAAGGTGCGCGTGAGATCGTTTATCAGCTTTACGATGCGGGCGTCGATGCGCTGATTGTGCAAGACATGGGTCTGTTGGAAATGGATTTGCCCCCTATTCAGCTTCATGCGAGTACACAAACCGATATCCGCACCCTTGAAAAAGCCAAGTTTTTAGATCAAGCTGGCTTCTCACAAATTGTGTTGGCGCGTGAACTGGATTTAAAAACTATTCAGCAAATTGCTGATGCAACAAGCTGTCATTTAGAGTTTTTCGTCCACGGTGCTTTATGTGTGGCGTTTAGTGGGCAATGCTTTATTAGCCATGCCCACACTGGCCGAAGCGCTAATCGTGGCGAGTGTTCACAAGAGTGCCGTTTGCCTTATCGTTTAGAAGATTCCCAAGG
>Ga0114958_10001533_pt1 | contig 18108 bp, 14 predicted proteins | sample C_130208_EF_Meta_FD_89577 | JGI IMG/M metagenome (GOLD analysis project Ga0114958, IMG submission 89577) | Freshwater microbial communities from Lake Croche, Canada to study carbon cycling - C_130208_EF_MetaG | ecosystem: Environmental > Aquatic > Freshwater > Lake | place: Lake Croche, Canada...
GTCTCACTCATTTCTTACTCACTCAATTTGTCAAAGATCTTGGCCCCTTTCGGGTCGGCAAAGATAAATCTTTTTTAATATCTGGCAAGCTTTTTCCCTAAAATAATTTAGAACTTTTTAACTCCCATTTCAATAAATAATCATGAACGTATGCCTCAATGCGGGTGCAAAAGTACACCCTTATTTCACTCTCACAAGCTTTTTTATCGCTTTTTTTGAAACCCTTTTATCTTTTATCGATAACTATCTGAATTACAAGTTCGTTTATTGAAATTTATTTTAGTAAAAAAATATATTCTTCTATTTTCTTTGCCCTAAATACACGCCTACCCTTTGAAATCAACCTATACATTACTTTAACGATTCCTTTAAAAACATTTATAACGCTCTCCTATATTATTATTGTTAGTACAAATCCTGTGATTAATAGTCGGTTTAGTCTTGCTTACTTGCTTTTTCGTACCAATGATTAGAAAGCTGGTTGTAATCAATTGGTATTGCCGATTCCTGTTTGGGTAATCTTCCGCTAGAAAAGGCGCGATCTAGGATAGTCTCAATTAGAAAATCTTCATTTACTTCATAGGGAGTATAAGCTGTTTTTAGATTAATATCAAAAACCTTAGCTGTAGCATTAGACCAAAATGCTTTCCAACCACTTTTGTAGTCCTTAATAAGGTCAAAAGTAGTAATGCCTGTTTGGCGATAAATGAGCTTAACTAAAATCTGTCCTTGCTTTCGAGACAATTTTTTTAGTTTGTCTGTAAATTCATTCTCGATATAATCTTCTACTATCTTAAAGTACTTTCTTTTTTCACGGTTCGTTTTCAATATAGATAAGTTTCTATCCAGAACTGTCAATCTTTCAGATGCCGTTTTTGCAAAAGGATAAACCTTATATACTCTATTCTGAAGTAAAAGAAATTGTTTTTTACTTTCTTCGTCTAATTTCTCTTTATGGATAATCACTTCCTCTAATAATATTGGAGGTCCTAATATAGTATCGTCTTCCCCAGAGCTCACTTCTGTTTTTATACTGTCTTTTACTACAAGCTGTGCTGAAGCAAGTGAACAAATAAAAAAAACAAGTATAAAATATTTAAATGGATTCATTTCAAAAGTTATTTGTTTGTCAAAATTATACATTATATATAACAAGTGTAATACCAAATTTATAATTTAGCAAAAAAATATTTTATGAGTACAGAATCTATATTGAAAAAATCTTCCATTGATTTTTTAGAAAGCTATTTAAACAATGCTTCGCCTACAGGATTTGAAGCCGAAGGTCAGAAGCTATGGATGAATTATGTAAAACCTTATGTTGACACGTTTATAACTGATACTTACGGGACGGCTGTAGGTGTTATTAATCCCGATGCTCCATATAAGGTAGTGATTGAAGGACATTCTGACGAAATTTCTTGGTACGTGAATTATATTACCGATAATGGATTAATATATGTCATTAGAAATGGAGGTTCTGATCATCAGATAGCACCTTCAAAATTAGTAAATATTCATACTAAGAAAGGAATTGTAAAAGGCGTATTTGGATGGCCTGCAATTCACACACGAAACAGAGACAAAGAAGAAAATCCCAAAATCAGTAATCTATTTATTGATATTGGCTGTGAAACCAAAGAACAAGTAGATCAAATGGGAGTTCATGTAGGATGTGTGATTACTTATCCGGATGAATTTCATATCATGAATGAAAATAAATTTGTTTGTAGGGCAATTGATAATCGAATGGGTGGATTTATGATTGCCGAAGTAGCACGTTTGTTGCATGAAAACAACATTAAACTTCCTTTTGGATTGTACATTACTAATTCTGTTCAGGAAGAAGTAGGACTTCGTGGTGCTGAAATGATTACCAAAACCATCAAACCCAATGTTGCCATTGTGACTGACGTTTGTCATGACACCTCTACTCCTATGATTGATGTGAAAATTGAAGGTGATACTAAAATTGGAAAAGGCCCTGTAATTACTTACGCTCCAGCGGTACAAAATAATCTTAGAGAATTAATTCTGAAAACAGCGGAAGACAACAAAATTCCTTTTCAGCGCTTGGCATCTTCTAGAGTTACCGGAACCGATACTGATGCTTTTGCATATAGCAATGGCGGTGTGGCATCGGCTTTAATCTCTTTACCTTTACGCTATATGCATACCACTGTAGAAATGGTTCACAAGGATGATGTTGAAAATGTAATCAAATTGATCTATGAGACTTTATTAAAAATAGAAAATAACGAATCATTTTCTTATTTTAAATAGAATTAAGATTAATTTAAAAGGAGTTATTTGATAATTATTTTTTATTATCTGATAACTAGAATTTTAGGAATAAAAAACGAGTCTATCACTAGACTCGTTTTTTATTCCTCTTAAACATAATGAAAATGTTATCTTTTGTCCAAATAAGCCAAAACATTTTTCTCAATACGCTCATTAATATTTGAAATATCTGCCTTAACGAATTTCTCACCAAGTATATTTTCATATAATTCAATGTACCGCTCCGATACTGTTTCGATATATGTATCAGTCATCTCTGGTATTTGTTGTCCTTCTAAACCTTGGAAGCCATTTTCGATTAACCATCGACGAACAAACTCTTTTGACAATTGTTTTTGTTCTTCGCCGCTATTCTGTCTGTCTTGATAACCTTCTGAATAAAAATAACGAGAAGAATCCGGTGTATGAATTTCGTCGATTAAAACAATAATTCCATCTTTGGTTTTACCAAATTCATATTTAGTGTCAACCAATATCAAACCCCGACTGGCAGCAATTTCAGTTCCTCTTTCGAATAAGGCTCTGGTGTATTTTTCTAGCACTAGATAATCTACTTCTGTAACTATTTTATTAGCCAAAATATCTTCACGAGAAATATCAGCATCATGTTCCCCATTATCTGCCTTAGTTGTTGGAGTAATTAAAGGTATTGGAAATTTATCGTTTTCTTTTAAGCCTTCGGGCATGCTAACTCCACAAATTGTTCTTTTTCCAAGAGCATATTCCCGTGCAGCGTGACCTGAAAGATAGCCTCTAATAACCATCTCCACTTTAAAAGGCTCACACAAATGACCTACAGCAACATTAGGATCTGGAGTAGCGATGAGCCAATTTGGAACAATATCCTGAGTCAATTCCATAAATTTAGTCGCAATTTGATTCAAAATTTGACCTTTATAAGGAATTCCTTTAGGTAGTACCACGTCAAAAGCAGACAACCTATCGGTAGCCACCATTACTAAAAGATCGTCATTGATATTATAGACTTCTCTAACCTTACCTCTATAAACTGATTTTTGATTAGGGAAATTAAAGTGCGTACTCGTTATTGTATTCATCGTTCTTGGGTTGTTATTTTCTTTTTGCAAATTTAGGATTATTTTAGATATGTAGGAAGAGAATAATCTTTGCCTTTTTATATACCAAAACATTTTCTCTTGGATTTATTTTTTAAATAATTGGAGAATCTATCCTTTTCAAAATTTCTTTAGACAAGTACTTGGCTACACCATCGTTGTCATTGGATAAAATCACTTCCAGATGCGATAAATTATCTTTCAAACTTTGAGGAGCATTGGCCATAATTAAACCTTTGCCAGTAGCATTGAGCATCTTTTCATCGTTAAAACCATCACCGAAAGAGACTGTCTGATGAAAGCCCAAGTTTTCTAATTCCAGGATTTTTAAAATAGCAACGCTTTTGTCAACGGTACTGTCCATAAATTCCAGGCAGGTTGGCAAACTAAAGGCATGACTAAATTCTTTGGAGTGTTTCACAAGAATTTCCTCTCTTAATTCAACTAATTTCTCGTGACTGTTGTGAGTGAAAAATAATTTAATTCCACTGTAATCAATCAAAGTATCAAAATTTACCACTTCTGGAAGATAATTCATTTTGGTTTGAAAGCTATTGAGTCGCTCATTAATTTTATTGGTTTGCCATACGTTTTCTTTAAAAAGAACAACTGTTATCTCTGGATTAATATTCATTGTTAAAACCGATTTCAAAGACTCACTTTTGATATCAAAGGAAAAAAGAAGTTCCTTTTGAGGTGAATGAATCCGTGCTCCATTGGAAGTCACTAAATATATTGGCAGTTCCAGACTTTCAATAATAGGCATTGCATCCAAATGGTGTCTACCAGTTGCAACAATTAGGAGGTAATTTTGTTTGTGTAGTTCTTGAAAAATTTCTTTTGTATAGTCCGAAATTTTATGGTTTGTATTAAGTAAGGTTCCGTCTAAATCAGTAATTATTACTTTTATTTCTTTTGACATTAATTTAATCTTCTTTATATGATTTGCAAATTTATTGATTTTTTAATAAGTCCCAAAGTAAAAAACATGAGACTTTTTTAAAATATTTAATTTTTAAGCATTTCATTTTTAACTAATCTTGTGTTCTTTTTAAAATTCATTTAGATTTATGTATATTTTGAAATCTACTTTTTATCTAATAAAGTTTCGTTAAATAAATCTAGTATTCGTCCATATTCATCCACCCAAGAATAGGTTTCTTTAAACCCATGGGATTCTACTGGATAAGAAGCCAAAGTCCAGTTTTTCTTACCCAATTCAATAAAGCGCTGGGACAAACGAACAATATCTTTGTATTCGACATTATTGTCTACCATACCGTGAAGCATCAGTAAACTTCCTTTTAGGTTGTCTGCAAAATAAATAGGAGAACTTATTTTATATGCTTCCGGATCGGTTTCTGGAAAATTAAGAATGTTGCCGGTATAGCCATGATTGTAATGTGCCCAATCCGTAACCGAACGAATTGCAGCCCCAGAAGCAAATTCTTGAGTTGGATTTAACAATGCCATTAAAGTAATAAAACCACCATAGGAACCGCCATAAAGCCCTACTCTATTAGCATCGATACCTAAATTTTTAACTAGGTAATTTTTACCATCAATTTGATCTGATAAATCCTTTCCACCCATAAAACGGTAGATTCCGGTTCTAAAATCACGGCCATAACCATCACTTCCTCTGTAATCAATGTCTAAAACCGTGTAACCCAAATCAGTTAAAAGATTGTGAAACATATATTCTCTGTGGTAGCTGCTCCAATAATTGTGCGCATTTTGAAGATATCCTGCACCGTGAACAAAAAGTATGGCTGCTTTATTTGATTTTGCTGCAATTGGTTTATAAACGCGAGCATTAACCATCACGCCATCTTCTGCTTTAAAGCTTATTAATTCAGGAGCTCTCCAAGGATAATTTTGGAAAGCAGCTGTTGTCGAAAAGGTAATTTGCTTGGAATTGGTATTCTTTTTATTCTCGGCAACATACAATTCCCAAGGTTTATTTTTATAGGAATAACGAAGCAATAAAGTACTTTCATCTGGTGATAAACTCAGTTCATAAGCACCGTCATTTACCAAAATTGGCTGCATTATTCCATCGGCCAAAGCCAACTTATAAAGGCTTCGGTTTCCAGGATGTGTCGTATTTGTTGTTAAATAAAAAGTTTTCTTGTCTTTGGACAAAATCAAATCGCGTACTTCCCAATTGCCGTTTGTCAATTGCTTTTTCTTTTTTGACTTTAAGTTGTAAGTATACAAATGAGAATATCCCGTTGCTTCGGATTGAAAATATATTGTTTCGTTATCGGCCAGAAATCCTAAAGTTCCCGAGCTAAATGCGTAGGATGGAATTCCGGGACCGCCTATCCAAGCATCGTCTTGCTGGTGTTCTATTTCCTGAAAAGTTCCTCTTTCCAAATCTAAATTAACCAACCAACGGTCCTTATTATCCTGACTTCTAATTTCTACAATTGCGAGAGTTCCATTTTCATTATAAACCGGTTCCTGAGCTACAACTAATTTATCTTCTTTATCCTTCTTTTTCAGATTGTCATATAATCCAAAATATTTTGGTTGATCCTGAATGTGAGATAGTTTAGAGAAATTTACAAAATAAACCGTATCTTTTTCTTTATTAAATATTCCGAATTTACTTGGATTAAGATTATTTAGCGATACTTTCTCCTTAGTGTCCGGTGTTTGATTGTATCCATCGGCAGTTACAAAAATTTCCATTTTCTCCGATTTAGACTCCGGATTTTCTACTAGTCTAAAGGTCGCAAATTTACCGTTTGGAGCTGATTTTAGACTTTGAAAACTAGATTCTCCGTAATAATATCCTTTAGGGAAATCTGATTTAGCAGCATCCATTTTGGCTTTATTCCATTTTTTTCGAGCATCCTGATCTCTTATAAACTGAAACAATTCCGTTTGCTGGCTTTTTAGAAAGGATTCCTTTTCTGCGATTTTATCCTTGGATTTTCCTTTAATAAAATTGGTTAATTGGATAATACTCGCTTCTTTGGTATTGTATTGATACAAATTATCGGTCTGTTCAAAAAACAAAACACCGGATTCAAAAGCCAGTTGTAAATTAGAAATAGGTTCTTTCTGTTGAAATAATTTGGTCGATTTTTTAGTTGCGATAGAATATGAACACAAGCCCCCATTTTCAATATAATACACCAAATTGGAATTTTTAGTCCTTAGGAAATCGTGTTTTGAAAAGGCGGCTTCTTTAGCTTCAGCTAATTCTGGTTTTTGCATTCCTTTTTTCCAAAAATAAGTAGAAGTTCCCCAATCGTTCTTTGGATTCCATTCAAAATAGATTTTGGTCCCATCGACAGACCAACGTGCATTATCGGGCTGAACTCCAATAAAAGCATCGCCTTTCATGATGTCCTCTAATTTTAAAGTTTGGCTTTGAATAAAAAGTGTAAAAAAGAAACAGACTAGGAGATAAAGTGTTTTTTTCATTTTATTGAGGTTTAGAATATAAAAATATACCTTCTACTACTATAGAATAGTAACAGAAGGTATTCTGATGACAATATAGTCAATCTTTTTTTAATCGGTATTTTCAATTTGTTTGTATGCATCAATAACCTTTTTAACCAATCGGTGGCGTACAATATCTTTGTCATCGAGATAGATGATTCCAATGCCTTCAATATCTTTCAAAACCAATAAAGCTTCTTTTAGTCCTGAGATAGTTCGGCGTGGCAAATCGACCTGACCAGGATCACCGGTAATCATAAATTTGGCACTTTTACCCATACGCGTCAAAAACATTTTCATCTGAGAATGGGTGGTATTCTGAGCTTCATCTAAAATAACGAAAGCATTGTCTAAAGTACGTCCCCGCATAAAAGCGAGTGGCGCAATCTGAATAATCCCTTTTAGGATATAGTCTTCCAACTTTTCATTGGGCAACATATCGCGCAAAGCATCATAAAGCGGTTGCATATAAGGATCTAATTTCTCCTTCATATCTCCAGGAAGAAAACCAAGATTTTCACCTGCTTCAACTGCGGGACGCGTCAGAATAATACGTTTGACTTGTTTTTCCTTAAGTGCTTTGACAGCCATCGCAACACCAGTATAGGTTTTTCCTGTTCCAGCCGGACCAACAGCAAAGACCATATCTTTCGTATTTATGGTGTCGACCAGCAGTTGCTGATTGGGCGTCATGGCTTTAATGATTTTACCGCCTACACCATGAACCAGAATTTTATCATTATCGAAGGCTTTGCGATCTTCGATTTGAGAACTTTGAATCACCCGTTCAATCACGTTATCGTCAATATTGTTGTAACGGGTAAAATGAAGCATTAGGCGGTTGAAACGGTTCTCAAATTCATCCAGGGCTTCTTTTTCTCCAAAAGCTTTAATAGTAGTGCCTCGGGCAACAATTTTTAGTTTTGGATAGTATTTTTTAATAGTTTCAAGATGAGTGTCTTGAGCGCCCCAAAAGTCTTTTGGAGCGATGTCTATGAGCTCGATAGTTCTTTCGTTCAAATGGAGATTGTATTTAATTAAAATAATCGTTGATAATTATTAGCTTTGCATTTCTCAAATTTAATAAAATTTAGGTTTAAGTTGCACCAATAGTTATAAACAAAATTATGTCAATAATTACCCTCACTACCGATTACGGACTGAAAGACCACTTTGTCGGTGCTTTGAAAGGGAAACTTTTGTCGGAATATTCAGAGGTTCAGATTGTTGATATTTCGCACGATATTGATCCATTTAACACTTTAGAAGCCAGTTACATTTTAGGAGCTTCCTATAAAAGTTTCCCAAAAGGAAGCGTCCATTTAATTGGAGTGGACTCCGAACGCAATAAGGAAAACCAGCATATTGCAATTTTGTGGAACGATCATTATTTTATTTGTGCTGATAATGGAATTCTAGGAATGCTTACTCAAAAAATAGTGCCTCAAAAAATTGTTGCCATCAATATTCACGACCGTTTGGAAGTGGACGCTACTGATTTGGATGTTTTTGTAAAGGTTGCCTGTCATCTTGCCAAAGGCGGCTCGCTAAATGTCATCGGTAAAGAGATTAATGAGATCAAACATGTCACCGAATTACAAGCCACCGTTTCTGCAGATAAAAAAACAATTAAGGGTTATGTCGTTTATATTGACCATTTTGGAAATGTAGTTACTAATATTTCTAAACAATTTTTTTTGGATGTTGCTAAAGGTAGGCCTTACGAGATTCCGATGATCCAAAGGAGAAATCAGAAAAAATCAAGTCCTATTAAAAATATATGGCCCAAATATTCTGATATAGCCAATGCCAGTTCTTATACTATCAAGAATTATGAAGGCGATAAATTGGCTATTTTCAACGAAGCTGGCTTTCTAGAAATCGCAATTTTTAGAAGTAATCCAATGAGTGTTGGAAGTGCTTCCAGCCTTTTAGGAATTGGTTTCCGTGATGTAATTACGATTGAATTCGGAGAATAATTGCTTTGGATAAATAAAAAAAATTAAACGAGTCGAAGATGTTAGTACGAATAGTGAAAATGAATTTTAAAGAAGAAATGATCCCGGCTTTTTTAGCAAATTTCGAAATTGTAAAAGACCAAATAAGAGCATCAGAAGGCAACTGCTTTTTGGAATTGTACCAAGATAAGAAAGACAAATGTATTTTTTTTACCTATAGTTATTGGGAATCGGAAGACGATTTAGAGCGATACCGACAATCTGAACTGTTTACCAGCGTTTGGAGTTTTACTAAGACTTTATTCAAGTCTAAAGCCGAAGCTTGGAGTATGGAAAAATTGGTTTCTTTAGTTTAAAGTTTAAAAATTGGAGGAGCTGAAACTTTGAATATTAAATATTTAAACAAATAATATGAAATCAATTGTATTACGAGAAATAAAATCCTTCTTTGGTTCTCCAATCGGATATTTGGTAGTGGCACTTTTTTTGGTGCTCAACGGCTTATTCCTTTGGGTTTTTGAAGGCGATTACAATATCATGAATAGCGGTTTTGCTGATTTGAGTCCGTTTTTCATTATCGCGCCTTGGATCTTACTATTCCTAATTCCGGCGGTAAGCATGCGCAGTTTTTCGGATGAAAAAAAACAAGGAACTTTAGAATTATTAGTCACTAAGCCATTAAGCCTCTGGCAAATTGTAAACGGCAAATTCCTTGGTTCGTTTTTTTTAATCGTCATCGCTATAGTTCCGACGGTTATTTATGCATTTGTGATTTCCAGTTTGGGAATGCCTGTTGGAAACCTTGATTTTGGAAGTACTTTGGGTTCTTATTTTGGTTTGTTATTTTTGATAGCAGCCTATACTGCCATTGGAGTTTTCAGTTCCAGTCTTTCCGAAAATCAGATTATTGCCTTCATAATATCGGTATTCCTTTGTTTCTTTTTCTATTTTGCTTTCGATGGCATGGCCACTTATTTTCCGAGTATAGAAAATTTTATAACCGCATTAGGAATGAACAGTCATTTTAAAAGTATGAGTCGCGGCGTATTGGATACTCGAGATATACTCTATTTCCTGAGTATAACCGCACTATTTCTTTCGCTTACGGTGTTTCAATTAAAATCAGATAAAGCCTAATGAAAGCCAGTAAAAAAAACAATATTAAAACACTTGGAATTACCCTTGGAATTCTAATCCTTGTAAACACTATTGGGAGTCAGTTTTCGCATCGCTTTGACTTGACAAAAGACCAAAGATATACGCTTTCACAAACTTCTTTAAGCATAGTTAAATCATTTAAAGAACCTGTGATTATTGATGTGTTTCTAGAGGGAAAATTTCCGGGTGAATTCAAGAAATTACAAACCGAAACCCAACAAATTTTAGAAGAATTCAAAGCACGAAATTCCAATATTAAGTTTGAGTTTGTTAATCCTTTGGAAGATGAGACCACACGGGACACCATACTAAAATCTTTTCTAGAAAGAGGTTTAACCCCTGTCAATGTTACTCTTGACGATAAAGGAACCCAAACTCAGGAAACCGTTTTTCCTTGGGCAATTGCTACATATCGCGGTCGAAGCATCCGAATTCCGTTACTAAAAAATACTATGGGCGCTAGCACAGCCGAAAAAGTAGTGACCTCTGTGCAACATTTAGAATATGCATTTTCTAATGCCTTTAATACCATTTCGAAAGAGAAAGAAAAGAAAGTTGCTATTATTAAAGGTAATGGAGAAATGCGCGATATTCTCATGGCTGATTTCATCAAACAAGTCCGTGAGAATTATTTTATAGGCACTTTTACTTTGGATTCTGTTGCCAAAAAACCCAAAGAGAGTCTGGCATATTTAAAGAAATATGATTTGGCCATAATTGCTAAACCTACCGAAGCTTTTACTGATGAAGAAAAAATGGTTTTAGATCAATTTATCATTCATGGTGGAAAAACATTGTGGCTAGTTGATCAGGTCAACATCGAGATGGATAGTTTGTATAATGATGTCGGAGCTACGTTGGCATTTCCATTCGATTTGAATCTGAATGATCTGTTCTTTAAATATGGAGTTCGTATCAACCCTACTCTAGTTAAAGATTTGATGGCAGCACCAATAGCATTGGCTACTGGTGACAAGGGAAGTGCAACCCAATATACCCAATATCCTTGGTTTTATTCCCCTTTGGTCTATCCTTCATCAAAACATCCTATCACTAGTAATGTTGATGCCTTGAAATTTGAATATGCAAATGGAATCGATACTCTAAAAAATGGTATAAAGAAAACGGTCCTTTTACAGTCTTCACCCTATTCTAAAGCAATAGGAACTCCCGTAGAAGTGAATCTTGCGATGGTCAATGATCGTCCAGATCAAAGTGAATTTGTCAATAGCGGAAACATTCCTGTTGCTGTTTTGTTAGAAGGGAAATTTAATTCGGTTTACAGCAATCGAGTTTTACCATTTACGGATCCGAGTTTCCAAAGCCTTGGAAAAGAAACTAAAATGATTGTGATTTCGGATGGTGATTTGATCCGAAATCAATTGGATAAAAACTACGAACCTTTGGAATTAGGTTATGATAAGTGGACCAATAAAATGTATGGTAACAAAGAATTTCTGATGAATAGTGTCAATTATTTATTAGATGACAGTGGACTTATTAACATTCGCAGCAAGGAAGTTTCCCTGCCTTTGCTGGATAAAGAAAAAGTTTCTGACCGATATACGGTAACCCAATTCCTAACTATCGGGCTTCCAATTGTTGTTTTAGGAATTTTTGGGATCCTTTTTACCTACCTTAGAAAACGAAAATATGCGAATTAATGTTAATAACATTAGTTTTGATATTTGTTTGTTTAAGATATATTTGTAAAATCTATACCAATGGAAATTTAGTAAGAGAAGCATCATAATAAAACAAAGAGAAAATGAAATTTATAGTATCGAGTTCATACCTATTAAAACAATTACAAGTTTTGGGAAGTGTTATTAACAGTAGCAACACCTTACCTATTTTAGATAATTTTCTTTTTGAATTGGACAGCGCTGTCTTGACCGTTTCGGCTTCTGATTTAGAAACAACCATGTCAGCAACTTTAGAAATTGATTCTACAAGTAAAGGAAGCGTTGCCGTTCCTGCTAAATTATTATTAGAAATCCTTAAAACCTTTCCAGAACAGCCATTAACTTTTACTGTTCAAGAAAACAGCACAATTGAAATCAGTTCAAATTCTGGTAAATATGCATTGGCCTATGCAGCAGGAGATGAATTTCCGAAATCGGTAAATCTGGATGATCCATCGACTACTTTGGTTCCTGCCGATGTTTTGGCGACAGCAGTTAGCAAGACTATTTTTGCTGCCGGAAACGATGATTTGCGACCAGTAATGTCTGGAGTTTTCTTTCAGTTCTCACCAGAAGGATTAACCTTTGTTGCAACTGATGCTCATAAACTTGTAAAATATGCTCGCACCGATGTGAAAGCTTCTCAGGTTGCTGATTTTATTATGCCTAAGAAGCCTCTGAATATTTTGAAAAGTATTTTGGGGACTGCTGATGCTGAAGTAAAAATTGAATATAACGATTCGAATGCTACGTTCTCTTTTGACAATTACATTTTGATGTGTCGTTTAATTGATGGTAAATACCCCAATTATGAAGCAGTTATTCCAAAAGAGAATCCAAATAAATTAATGATCGACCGAACTTTATTTCTGAATTCTGTTCGTCGTGTGGCTATTTTCTCCAATAAAACAACGCACCAAATCCGTTTGAAAATAGCAGGTGCCGAGCTAAATATTTCGGCTGAAGATATCGATTATTCCAATAAGGCCGAAGAGCGTTTGACTTGTGATTATCAAGGCGATGATATGCAGATTGGATTCAATTCCCGTTTCCTTACCGAGATGCTTACTAATTTACAATCCGACAATATTATGTTGGAAATGTCTTTACCAAATCGTGCGGGGATCCTTACTCCTGTTGATGGTTTAGAAGATGGTGAAACTGTAACCATGTTGGTTATGCCTGTAATGCTTAACAACTAATAGGTTCGAAAGACTTAATTAATTATAAAAAAACCGCAATTTCTAATGAGATTGCGGTTTTTCTTTTTGAATTTTCTTCAAATAACTCCCATTTTTTTCATAAGGAAAGTGGCACTTTTATTCTGACAAATACCGTCATGGAGTTTATAATCAAAGTGCAGGTCATCGTCTATAATTTCGACTTCAAAACATTTATTGATTAATTGATTTGGATATTCATCAGTAGTAAGACAAACCTCTATGTCATGAGTAGCAATAGCTCCGATAGCTTCTTTTGCAATCATTTTCTTAATAACTTCTATTGTACCGCTACGCTTATCATCAGAATTGGTGCCTCTTAAAATCTCATCCAAAAGAACAAAAGCACGATTCCCATTCAGCGCATCCATTATTTGCTTTAAACGCTTTATTTCAGCATAAAAATAGGACTCACTGTCTGACAAGGAATCCGAGAGGCGCATTGAAACCAATACTGGCATTGGATGAAGGCTTGCTTCTCTGGCACAAACAGCCGAACCTATACCACCAAGCACCATATTGATTCCCAAACTTCTCAGAAAAGTGCTTTTACCAGACATATTAGACCCGGTTAGAATCATAAAAGATTGAGGTTGAAAATCAACTTCATTTCCAATTCGAGTTTCCAAATTTAACAAAGGATGACTGAGATTCGAAAAGGAAATCTCGTAATTCGTATTTAGTTTAGGGAAAACAAATTCGGGATTGTTATAAGAAAAATTAGCTAAACTATTTAAAGCTTCAAAGGAACCAATAACTTCCAACCATTGAGAAAGCGCTGGTGCATAATCTCTTTTCCAACGAATGATGTATTGAAGCGTGTGCAGATGAAAAAGAAATAATCCGTTAAATAAAGGTGTGGTAACGAAGTTTGAAATGCTCTCCATTCTTGAAAAAAAGACTGCTAATTCCTTAAGATGTCCGCTGGAATTCAATGCGTTGACTTTTAACTTATTTTGCAGATCCTTTAATTTCGTAGATTCAAAGGTTTCATTTTCAATTATCTGAAGTATTAGTCCATATTGCTGAATAATTTTATCCATGTTGTCGGCCTTAGTAATTTCCAAACTGATGCGGCCGTAAAAGAGTCCGAATACAATCAGATTAAAAACAAATAAATAAGACAAAGCAGATAGGTAAAGTGAGTTGGAACTTATCAGATATCCGATAAAAACTAATGCAAAAATTGTCGGAGCTAAAAAAGTAAGGACGGAAACTGCTTTTGAAACCGGTTTACTTTTAAATTCTGCCCATTTAATCAACGTGTTATATTGCTCGGGATTGTCCTGACTTTTTTTGGCAAAAGCCATAAATTCCTGACGCCATTTTAGTTTTTTAGCTAATTCCTGAATTGCTTCTTGATTGGCCTTAATTTCTGAATTGGGTAAAACTCCTAATAATTGATTCGCCAAAGTTTTTTTGCCAATAAAAGTATTCGTCCTATTAAGGTTTTGAAAGAGAGAATGCGAACCAAAAATATCTAAATCGTAAGCATAAGGATGGGTGAAGTCAATAAATTCATCCCCCGAATCGAAGGCTAATTTTTCTCTTTTGAGAAAAGTAATCTCCTCTGTATTAATGGCAACTAAAGCTTCTTTAAATTCTTTATCGTCTTTGATTTTATTATGAAAACGCATTAAAATTATAAAAGCTACAAAAAGAATAGCTGCGGAAATAGAAAAGACATAATTTTGGGTATCGATATAATAAACAATTGCTATAAGTGCCAGAATAATACTTAGAATTCTGAAAAAACTAATGGCATTGAATTTCTTTTTTAACTGAACTAATTCCTGATTAAAGACTTCTTTTCGATTGGTATATATTTCCATTATTGCGTTTATGATAAAGAACAAATATAGGATTTTATACTTATTTGACTAAAGGAAGACTCTTCTAATTGGGAAAAGAGATTAGAGAATTTTAATCTAAAAAAAAAAACCGCAGGATCTTATGGAATCTTGCGGTTATGTTAGATTGCTATTTTTCGTGAAAAACCAATAATGGAATATCACTGTGGTAGGATAATTTCTTTGTAAAACTCTGTTTGAACAACTCCTGAAAAAAGGTTCTTTTATAAGTCAGCATACATAAAACATCAATTTCCTGATTGTCTAAAAACTCAAAAACAGTGCCCTCAACATCATTATCTGGAACGACAAAAAACTCGACAGGATCTTGTTTGAAGTCGGCTCTCCATTTTTCAATTAGATTGTCTTTAATGTCTGAATTAGATGTTTTTACATACAGGCATTTTACTTTTGCATTTAACTTATTTGCAAAGCTAACGACCTGCTTAAGAGCTGCGTGATCTTTAGTTCTAAATCGTGTTGTAAAAGCCATTTTTTTAATTGAATCGAATTTGGCTTCAGATGGAATACACATCAAAGTTTCGGGTACGTTGGCAATTACAGAACCCGTATTAGAACCTAGAAAGGCTTGTTTGAAACCCGAAGCTCCATTAGTTCCCATTACAATAAAATTAATTTTTTCTTTTTTAACTAGATTTTTTATACTAAGTACCAAATCTCCCTGTTCCAAAACATGGCTCATTTGAACCGATTCAAAATGATGCTCTTCGGCAATTTTTCTCAAAAAAGGAATTTGATCTCTGAAATTTTCAAATTTGTCCAATTCGAGTGTATCGTATATTTCGGCTACATAAATTGGATAACCTTCGTAAGAAACGGGAGGTAAATCATAAACATGAAGCACAATAACTTCAGCCTTAAATGTTTTTGCCATTTCTAAAACATAGACAAAAGCATTATTTGCAGTTTCTGAGAAATCAGTAGGAAATAGTATCTTATCCATAATAATGACTATTAAATTTGAACTATAAATTTAATCAAATTTATTTATATAAAACATGATAACTATCAGTTTTTCAATTAAATAGTTTTATAAAAACTTATTTACAAGTCTATTCGTTCTTTTTGAATTATCAGTTCTATTCTTTGTAACTTTGCACTTTCATTTTAAAATTATGATTTCACAAGATACTATAGTTGCATTGGCCTCCCCTTCGGGCGCAGGTGCTATTGCTGTAATCCGAATATCTGGCGAAGCTGCAATAAGCATCGCTGCCCAAGTTTTTCAATCTGTTAAAGGAAAGGACATTAATAAGCAAAAAACACATACCTTGCATTTGGGACATATTGTCGACGGGCAAAAAGAACTAGATCAGGTTCTGTTGTCTATTTTTAAAGGTAGTAATTCCTATACGGGTGAGAATACCATTGAAATTTCCTGTCACGGTTCAAGCTATATCCAGCAGCAGATTATCCAATTATTAGTTCGCAAAGGCTGTCGGATGGCCAGTCCAGGGGAATTTACACTGCGCTCTTTTTTGAATGGTAAGATGGACTTGTCTCAGGCAGAGGCAGTAGCTGATTTAATTTCCTCTGATAATGAGGCTTCTCATCAAATTGCAATGCAGCAAATGCGAGGTGGATTTTCGAATGAGATTGCCAAATTAAGAGAAGAATTATTGAATTTTGCTTCCCTAATCGAACTTGAATTAGACTTTGCTGAAGAGGATGTGGCTTTTGCAGACAGAACGCAGTTTAGAGAATTATTGATCCGGATTGAATTTGTATTGAAACGTCTAATTGATTCTTTTGCTGTAGGAAATGTCATTAAAAATGGAATACCTGTGGCAATTGTAGGTGAGCCTAATGTAGGGAAATCTACATTATTGAATGCTTTATTGAATGAAGAACGAGCAATTGTTTCAGAGATTGCCGGCACAACCCGAGACACCATTGAAGATGAATTGGTGATTGGCGGTATTGGTTTTCGATTTATTGACACAGCTGGTATTCGGGAAACTGAAGATGTTGTGGAGAGTTTAGGTATTAAAAAGACTTTTGAAAAGATAGAACAAGCTCAGGTTGTTTTGTATTTGTTTGAAAGTACAAAGTTTAAAGTTCAAAGTTCGGAGTACATCATAGAAATTGAGAAAATCAAGAATCAATTTCCACTAAAACCTTTGGTTGTGGTTATCAATAAAATAGATTTGCTTTCAGAAAATGAAGAATTAAATATCAGAAAACTACTGCGAACATTAGACGTCACACTTGAAACCATTTCAGCTAAAGAAAATATTGGTGTCGAGGAATTGAAAAACCAACTCCTTTCCTTTGTTAATACTGGGGCCTTGCGAAATAATGAAACTATTGTAACCAATACTCGGCATTATGATTCCCTATTAAAAGCATTAGATGAAATTCAGAAGGTTAAATATGGCCTTCAAACTAATTTATCGAGTGATTTAATGGCAATTGACATAAAAGAAGCTCTTTATCACTTTGGTACTATTACGGGTCAAGTCACTAATGACGAGCTTTTAGGGAATATATTTGCTAATTTTTGTATCGGAAAGTAATTATCTTTCTTTAATAGACCAATAGCATTTCTATTTTGTTTAGAATAGAGTCTTTCATCTAGCTATTCTGCTTACTATACTATCCATAGGCCTCATTAAGATTGTGTTGCATTGGCTAAGGGTAGGTTAGGTATTAAGCTACAAGTGTACCTAGAGTAAGCCCTTGGATATTGATAATGCAATAGGCCCCCTTATATAATTAAACCTGGTAAATACCACTTGTACATTGTGAAATAAGGAAAACGATAGTTCCAGAAATCGTTCTAAATTCTTCCTTGTTCTTTTAGTTTCCAATATCGCAATAATCCATTGACAGACATCCAACTTGGGTTTGCCAGTTCATAGGTTTGTATTTGCTCTGATTGCAATCCCTCGGCTATAAATTGCTTTCGGGTATAGTCCATAAAATGCGGCACTATTTCCTCGGAAGGAGTTTGATTATCATAAAAGGGTTTTATAAAATTAGCCCAGTCGTCGATTTTAATTTCTAAATCGGTTAGTAATTGCTGTGGATTGTATTGTAGTGAAAAGTGCGTCAGATATAAGGCTTTCGGATTTAGATTTTTTAATTTCTGAATGGATTTTTTCCAGAGTTCTACGTTGATATCCGGAGGTGGACAAGGAGGTGCGACTGGGCCATCCCCTATTCTCACTCCTGCTACATCTCCTGTAAAAATGATATCATCAAGCTGATAGGCATTATGATGTACCGCATGACCGGGAGTGTACCAAACTTTGATTTGTGCATCACCAAAATCTAAGGTATCTCCATCATCGACTGGAATTAATTGCGCTTCCGGAATAGCTTCCATGGTACCCCAAAGCACTTCCATTTTATCGGTATAAATCATTTTGGCCGAA
>Ga0114958_10001534_pt1 | contig 18099 bp, 17 predicted proteins | sample C_130208_EF_Meta_FD_89577 | JGI IMG/M metagenome (GOLD analysis project Ga0114958, IMG submission 89577) | Freshwater microbial communities from Lake Croche, Canada to study carbon cycling - C_130208_EF_MetaG | ecosystem: Environmental > Aquatic > Freshwater > Lake | place: Lake Croche, Canada...
AGCGCGATGGCGCTGGCATCCATAACGCCCAAATGTTGTTGCAGCACCTCGTCATAGGTCACGGTGTCATAGCGCTTGGCGTCGGCGTGTTTCTTGGGGTCTTTGTCGTAAACCCCGTCGACCTTGGTGCCTTTGAAGATCGCTTGACAGGCCATTTCATTGGCCCGCAAAGTGGCGGCTGTGTCGGTGGTGAAGTAAGGGTTGCCCGTGCCTGCGGCAAAGATACACACGCGCTTTTTTTCCAAATGCCGCACGGCACGGCGGCGGATATAGGGTTCGCAGACTTGATCCATCGGAATGGCCGAAATCACGCGGGTAAATATCCCCACCGCCTCCAAGGCGGCCTGCATGGCAAGGGCGTTCATCACGGTCGCAAGCATGCCCATGTAATCGGCGGTTGTGCGCTCCATCCCCTGCGCGCTGCCTTGAAGGCCGCGAAAGATATTGCCGCCGCCGATCACCATGCAAATCTCGACCCCCAGATCATGCACAGATTTCACCTCTTGCGCGATGCGGGTGACAGTGGGGGGGTGCAGCCCATAGCCAAGGTCGCCCATCAGCGCCTCGCCGGAGATTTTCAGCATGACGCGGGAATAGCTGATTTTGGCTTCTTTTTTTGACATAGCGGCCCCGCTGTGAGTGGTTGTTGGCAATGGCGGCAAAATGCGGCAAAAGACAGGAAGGTTCAACCAGTCGAACGCACAGCGGGGGCCAGCCCCCGCACCCCCGGAGTATTTAGGCCAAGATGAAGGGGATCGAAGGGTTTTCGCGCGACACTCCGGTGCTTTTGGCCGGGCCCACGGGCAGCGGGAAATCAGCGCTGGCGATGGAACTGGCCGCGCGCGATGGCCGGGTGATCGTGAATGCCGATGCTTTGCAGGTTTATGACTGCTGGCGCGTGCTAAGCGCGCGGCCCTCGGCCACAGAGGAAGCGGCTTTGCCCCATGCGCTTTATGGCCATGTCGGGCGCGATCAGGACTATTCGGTTGGGGCTTGGCTGCGCGAGGTGGCGGGGCTTTTGGATCGGCGCGTGGTGATTGTGGGAGGGACGGGGCTTTACTTTCGCGCCCTGACCGAAGGCTTGGCCGAGATCCCGCCCATTCCCGCCGACATTCGCGCCGAGGCGGATGACTTGCGGCTGTCAGGGCAAATGGCGGTGATGCGGGCGGCGCTGGATGCGGCCACGGCGGCCAAAACCGACCTGCACAACCCGGTTCGGGTGCAGCGCGCTTACGAGGTGCAGCGCGCCACGGGCCAAGGCTTGGCGGCCTGGCAGGCTGACACCGCGCCGCCGCTTTTGCCGCTATGCGATGCGCAAACGCTGGTTTTGCAACCCGATGTCGCTTGGCTGGATGCCCGCATCGCCCAGCGTTTTAGCATGATGGTGCAGGGGGGCGCCTTGGAAGAGGTGCGCGCGGCCCTGCCCTATTGGCAGCCAAAGCGCCCCTGGGCACGGGCCATCGGCGCACCAGAGCTTGTGGCGCATTTGCAAGGAGATTTGAGCCTGCAGGAGGCGATTGCGGCGGCAATCCTTGCCTCGCGCCAATATGCCAAGCGGCAACGCACTTGGTTTCGCACCCGCATGGCCAATTGGGCAGCCATCACACCGGCCTAAGGACAAGCCATTGCACACCTAGGTTTAACCACTTTCCCCAAAGTGTGATTTTTAGATGGAATCTTTTGAGCGCTTGGGGTAGGCATTTAAAAAAAATTGATGGTGAGACGAATAATTTTTGATGCAGCCCGCTTCTTTGCCAACATCTTTACGTCTGAATGCCATTGCGCGCCCCTCCAGCGCGGAGCGGTGGCGATTGGAAGGCTTGCGGTCTTTGGAAGAGCCATGTTTTTTGTGGTTTAACAAGGGCCAAGGCCGGATCACCTTGGCGGGCCAAACGCGCGGTTATACCGCCCATAATGGCATTTTTATCCCCAAAGGCGTCATGCACGGCATAGAGGTCGGGGCACAGGTTTTCGGCACAGCGGTGTTTTTTGGCGCAGAAAGCGACCAATATCTTCCGCTAACACCGCTGCATTTGCGGATTCGCGAGGCCTTGGTTCAGCAAGAGCTGAACACCATTCTTGATGGCATGCAGCGCGAGTTGGACACAGATCAGCCCGGCAATTTGCGCGCCGCGCAGGCCTTTGTGCAGCTTTTGTCGGTTTGGATTGAACGCCAAGCCCTGCGGGTGGGCGAGGATGGTCAAAAGAATCACGCCGCGCGCAAACTCGTGGCGAAATTCACCGCTTTGATGGAACAAAAGTTTCGCACCGGCGCAGGGGTTGGCGAGCTTGCGGCGGAGTTGGGCGTTACGCCCACCCATTTGACCCGCTGTTGCCGCCAAACCAGCGGCCGCTCGGCGATTGATCTGGTGCAAGACCGCCGGATATTTGAGGCGCGCAAACTTTTGGCGGAAACAAAAATGCCGATCCATCTGATCGGCGCGAGCCTTGGGTTTACCTCGGCGGCCTATTTCACCCGGGCCTTTCAAAACCGCACCGGCACCTCGCCACGCGAATTTCGCCGCAGTCTTTAGACGATTCGCGCCAAACCGGGCGTCGCGTTTCATCCGTTCAAACGGAATCTGGCGCAGCCGAACCGGCACAGACCGGCCCCATTTTGTGCCGCAAAACCCTTGCCAGACGACGCTGCTGCGCAGCAATGCCCCTAAGCGGCGCGTTCTTGTCGCAAACAATACAGCGGGCGACGAATCCAAGCGTTGACGCAGACCAAGAAAAGGTGCGGAATAGCGGCTGTGAGCATGGGCACCGCGCCAATCCCTTCGGCCTGCCGGACTCTGGCCGACCGAAGGCGCGCGCAAGCGGTGCCGCTGACGAACCAAAACGAGGGCACTTGCCCGACAGGGAGACGACCATGAATGATATGACAAAGATCGACGCTTTGCATCCGGGTGCGCAAATGCATCTGGCCGAAGTGAAGGCAGGCCAACTGAGCCGCCGCGAGTTTCTGACCCGCACGACCGCTTTGGGCGTGTCGGCGGTGGCGGCTTACGGCCTGATGGGCTTGGATGCCCCGGCCAAGGCTGCCGATGTCAAGGTCGGCGGTATTGTCCGCGTGGCCATGGAAACCAAAGCGCAAAAAGACCCGCGCTTGGCAGACTGGCCGCAGATTGCGAACGTTTACCGTGGCTGGCTGGAATATCTGGTCCAGTACAACCCCGACGGGTCGTTCGAAGGCCGCCTGCTGGAATCGTGGGAAGCCAATGCTGACGCGACCGGCTACACGCTGCATGTGCGCCCAGGCGTGACCTGGAACAACGGCGATGCCTTCACCGCTGACGACGTGATCTTCAACTTCACCCGTTGGGCAGATGGTTCGGTCGATGGCAACGCCATGGCCTCGCGTTTCCCCGGCTTGACCGAGCAGGTTGCCAAGGTTGACGCAGCCGGTGCGGCTGTGGTTGACGACAAGGGCAACCCTGTCATGGTCAACAAACTGCGCGACGGGTCGGTTGTGAAGATCGACGACCACACGGTTGAGCTGAAGATGTCGGTCTCTGACATTGCCGTGGTTGCGGCTATTTCTGACTATCCGGCGGCAATCGTGCACTCGTCGTTCAAAGACGGCGATGATCCTTCGGTCAATGCCATCGGCACTGGCCCCTATGTTCCGGGCGAAATCTCGGTCGGCCAGAAGATGACGCTGGTGCGTGCGCCCGAAAGCCACAAGTGGTGGGGTGGTGTCGCGCCCTTGGACGAAATCCACTACATCGACTTTGGCACCGATCCCTCGGCCATGGTCAACCTCGCCAACTCGGACGAGATTGACATGAACTACGAATCGACCGGTGAATTCATCGACCAGCTGAACACTTTGGGCTGGACCAAGTATGAAGCTGTGACCGCCTCGACCATCGTGTGCCGCTTCAACTCGGCCACGTCGGATCTGTACAAAGAAAAAGAAGTCCGCTCTGCCCTTCAGCGCGCGATTGATCCGGCTGTTGTGTTGGAACTGGGCTACAAAGGCCTGGGCACAACCGCAGAAAACCACCACGCTTGCCCGGTTCACCCCGAATACGCCAAGCTTGATGCGCAGACCCTCGACAAAGCAGGCGTCAAAGACGTTCTGGCCAAGCACAATCTGGCCGATGCCGAGTTTGAGTTCATCTCGCTGGATGGCGGCTTTGAACTGGACACGTCCGATGCGGTGGCAGCCCAGCTGCGCGACGCCGGTGTGAACGTGAAGCGCACCGTTATGCCGGGCTCGACCTTCTGGAATGATTGGCAGAAGTATCCCTTCTCGTCGACCACCTGGAACCACCGCCCGCTGGCTGTGCAAAACATGCAGTACGCCTACACCTCGACCGGCTCGTGGAACGAAACCGGCATGGCCAATGCCGACTTTGACGCGGCTATGACTGCGGCACTGGCACTGGCTGACGCTGACAAGCGCCGCGAGCAAGCTGCGATCTTGGAAAAGATCCTGCAAGACGAAGGCTATATCATCCAGCCTTACTGGCGCTCGCTGTTCCGTCACGCCAAGGCAAATATCGTGGGCGCAGAAATGCACCCCTCGATGGAGCATCACCACGCCCAGTGGTCGCTGGCCTAAGCGATTAACTCGGGGCGGGGGCGCTGGCAGCAGCGCTCCCGCCTTTTTTCATTCTGGCCCTTGGGCCTGTCTGGCACGCAAGGAAGCTTTCATGCTCGCATTCGTGATCCGGCGTTTGGGCGTGATGCTGGTGACGGCTTTGGTGTTGACCTTTGTTGTCTTCTTTCTCACCAACCTGCCGCCGAATTTGGAAAAACTGGCGCGTTCGGAAGGGTCGGTCCGTATGACGGATGCGGCCGTGGCGTCGTGGCTGGAAGAGCATGGCCACACCGGATCGGTGTTTTACCGCTATGCCGAATGGCTGGGCGTGGCCCCGGGCTGGGTGAACACCGACGAAAAGGGTGTGACGCGCGGCTTGTGCATTGGCCAGCGCGACGATCCGGCGCTTGCGCCGAAGTTTTGCGGGATTTTTCAGGGCAATTGGGGCTTTTCGACGGTTTTCAAGAAAACCGTGCTGTATTCGCTTGGCAAGTCAATGGCCGCCACGGGCTGGCTGATGCTGGCCGTGATGGTGGTGATGGTGCCTGTGGCACTGGTGATCGGCGTGCTGGCGGGGATGCGCGAAGGCTCGCGGACCGACCGCGTGCTGTCGACCTTTTCGATCGCGACCAGTGCAACGCCGGAATATGTGTCGGGTGTGATCTTGGTGGCCTTGCTGGCCTCACCCGCTACGGGGCTGTCGCCGCTATTGGCGGGCTGGGGCTGGTTGAGCGGGAAGACCTTGTTCATGGGCACGGCGACCTCGGCCATGGATCACATCACCTTTTGGAACTTTGCTTTGCCGGTGGCCACGATTGCGCTGTACGGCGTGGGCTATATCGCCCGCATGACCCGCGCCTCGATGACCGAGGTGATGACGCAGCAATATATCCGCACCGCGCGGCTGAAGGGTGTGGGCTTTGGTCAAGTCGTGCTACGCCACGCCCTGCGCAATGCGATGATTGCGCCCTTTACCGTGATCATGCTGCAGTTTCCCTATCTGCTCAACGGCGTGGTGATCACCGAAACCTTATTCAATTACAAAGGCTTCGGCTGGATGCTGGTGACGGCTGCGGGCAACAACGACATCGAGATGTTGCTTGGCGCTTCAGTTGTGGCGGTGATCTTCGTACTTCTGACCCAGCTGATTTCCGATATCGGCTATGTCTTTCTTAATCCCCGAATCCGGCTGGGCTGATATGAGTGAACCTTTATCTTGGGCCGCGATCTTCGGGCTGATGGCCAAGCAATTCTGGCCTGTCTGGGTGGCGCTGGTTGTCACCTTTGTGCTGTCGTTCCGCTTCAAGCGGCGACTGGGGCTTTATGGCAAGCTGTTTGACAGCCCCGTTGCGATCATCGGCTTTGCGATTGTGATGTTTTGGGTCTTCACCGCGCTTTTTGCCAATATCATCATGACCTTTGATCCTTTGGCGCAGTTGGGGTCGGTCAAGAACCCCCTGCCCGGCGCCGTGGTGCCCGAGGGGGCCGAGGGTCAGTATAAGTGGTTCTTGCTGGGCGGCGATCACTTGGCGCGGGATGTGTTCTCGCGCATGGTGATGGGCGCGCGGCAGGTGTTGATCATTGCACCAGCGGCGACGACCTTTGCCTTCTTGGTCGGCATCACGCTGGGGCTTCCGGCGGGCTATATCGGCGGGCGGTTGGATACGGCGCTGTCGTTTCTGGCGAACCTTGTTTTGGCCTTTCCGGTGATCTTGCTGTTTTACCTGTTGGTGACGCCCGAGATTCGCAACACCGGCATTCCCGTGGCCTTGGCTGCGATCTTGTTCCTGATCCCCATCGCGTTTTTCGCCATTCTGTTTCAGTCGCGCTTCCACACCAGCCCGACCAAGCGCAACCTGTACGTCGGCATCACGCTGGTCTTGGGCCTGTGGGCCTATTCCGGCTTGGCGTTTAACGCCGACCCCTTGGGGGTTTGGGGGATGGACCCGAACCTGCTCAACGTCTTTGTCTCGGTCGTCTTCGTCAACGCGCCCACGGTGTTTCGCATCGTGCGCGGCATCGTGATGGATATCAAATCGCGCGACTATGTGGCGGCAGGCCAAACGCGCGGCGAGACGGGATGGTACATCATGCTGTGGGAGATTTTGCCAAACGCCCGGGGCCCCCTGATCGTCGATTATTGCCTGCGCATCGGCTATACGACGATCCTTTTGGGCACCTTGGGATTTTTTGGCCTTGGCGTCACACCCGAAAGCCCCGACTGGGGATCAACGATCAACGCGGGGCGCAAACTGCTGTCAATGGTGCCCCACCCCGCCGTGGTGCCTGCGCTGGCCTTGATGAGCCTTGTTTTGGGCCTGAACCTGTTGGCCGATGGCTTACGCGAAGAAAGCCTGAAGGATTGATTATGGTGCCCTTGATCCTGAACATTCTTTCCGCTGCAGCAGCAATGGCCGCTGCAGGATTCTGGTGGGCAAGTGCGCTCTTGCCTGCACCCAAATCATTAGGATGGGGAGTAATTGCCCCAAATGACCATGAAAAACTTAAAGCTCCGGGTGTTTTGTGGGCGGAACAAGTTGCCAAGCGAAACAAATGGGGTGCTGCGTTCGCCGGAGTCGCTGCAATTTTTTCGGCCCTAGCGACATATTCCGGAATTGATTGGGGATCAGTGCAATGACCACAGCTTGGGACCCGTCACAACCGATCCTTGAAATCGAGAACCTGTCGATTTCCTTCTTCACCCGTCTGCGCGAAATTCCTGCCGTGATGGATTTCTCCTGCAAAGTCATGGCGGGAGAGGCGATGGGACTGGTCGGCGAATCTGGCTGCGGCAAGTCGACCGTGGCTTTGGGCGTGATGCGCGATCTGGGCAAGAACGGGCAGATCGTGGCGGGGTCGATCAAGTTTAAAGGCCGTGATCTGGTGAAAATGGGCGAGGAAGAGCTGCGTCACCTGCGCGGGTCTGAAATTGCCATGATCTATCAAGAACCGATGGCCTCTTTGAACCCTGCCATGAAGATCGGCGCGCAACTGATTGAAGTGCCGATGATTCATCAGGGCATGGGGCGCAGGCAGGCTTGGGAACTGGCGCGCCAGATCGTGGCCGATGTGCGCCTGCCCGACCCCGACCGCATTCTAAACGCCTTTCCCCACCAGCTTTCCGGCGGCCAGCAGCAGCGCATCGTGATTGCGATGGCGCTTATGTCAAAGCCCGCGCTGTTGATCTTGGACGAACCCACCACCGCGCTGGATGTGACGGTGGAGGCGGGGATTGTCGATCTGGTCAAGGATTTGGGCCATAAATACGGCACATCCATGCTGTTTATCAGCCACAATCTGGGCCTGATCATGGATGTCTGTGACCGGCTTTGCGTGATGTATTCCGGCGAGGCGGTGGAAACCGGCGCTGTGGCGCAAGTGTTTGACGATATGCGCCACCCTTACACGCAAGCCCTGTTCCGCTCGATTCCGCTTCCCGGGGCAGATAAGAACGCACGGCCCCTGATTTCCATTCCCGGCAACTTCCCCCTGCCCCATGAACGCCCAACGGGGTGCAACTTTGGCCCGCGCTGCGATTATTTTCAAGCGGGGCGCTGTGATGTGGGCGATGTGGCGATGGTTGATGTGCCAAAAGGCGACCGCCACGCCTCGCGCTGTGTGAAATGGGACGAGATTGATTGGAATGCTGCGCCCAAGGCGCGGGTGGTGAAGGAAAAAGCCCCCATCGGCAAAGTGGTTTTGCAGATGGAGGATTTGAAGAAATACTATTCGGTGTCGGGCGGGGCTTTTGGCGGCGGCCATGCCAAGGTGGTCAAAGCCAATGAAACGCTAAGTTTTAGCGCCCATGAAGGCGAAACGCTGGCGATTGTGGGCGAAAGTGGCTGCGGCAAATCGACCTTTGCCAAGGTGTTGATGGGGCTGGAAACCGCGACCTCTGGCACGATCACGCTGTTTGACCAACAGGTGCAATCAACCGCCATTCAACAGCGCAGCGTGGATATGGTGTCTTCGGTGCAGATGGTGTTCCAAAACCCGTTTGACACGCTCAACCCGTCGATGAGTGTTGGCCGCCAGATCATCCGCGCCTTGGAAGTGTTCCACATCGGCCATTCGGACGCCGAACGCACCGACCGGATGCTAGAACTGCTAGACCTTGTCAAACTGCCCCGCGCCTTTGCCGAAAGGATGCCGCGCCAGTTGTCAGGCGGGCAAAAGCAGCGCGTGGGGATTGCGCGGGCCTTTGCGGGCGGGGCGAAGGTGGTGGTGGCCGATGAACCCGTCAGCGCCTTGGATGTGTCGGTGCAGGCGGCGGTGACCGATCTGTTGATGGATATCCAGCGGCAAAACAAGACGACCTTGCTGTTCATCAGCCACGATCTGTCGATTGTGCGCTACCTGTCGGACCGCGTTTTAGTGATGTATCTGGGCCATGTGGTGGAAATGGGGACAACCGATCAGGTTTTCCAGCCGCCCTATCACCCCTATACCGAAGCACTTTTGTCAGCCGTGCCCGTGGCCGACACCAAGGTGATCCGCAAGCGCATCGTGCTGGAAGGGGATATTCCCTCGGCCATGAACCCGCCCTCTGGTTGCCCCTTCCAAACCCGTTGTCGGTGGAAATCGCATGTGGCGGGGGGATTGTGCGACACAACCATGCCGCCTGTGCAAACCCTGACGGGTGGGCATCAGATCAAATGCCACCTTGGGGCGGATGTTCTAGCACAGATGGACCCTGTGATCACCTTTGCTGCCCAATAGCGGCGGCAAAGGTCTAGCCTAGGACCGCGGCCACATAGTCCAACGTTTCTTGATACTCCGGCACGCCGCCTGCGGCCTCGACCGCCTCTGGCCCTGCATTATAGGCGGCAAGGGCCAGTTTCCACGTGCCAAACCGCGCGTACATCATCGCCAAATACCGTGCGCCGCCTTCCAGATTCGATTGCGGATCGGTTTCATCCACCCCCAGATGGTCGGCGGTATCGGGCATCAACTGCGCCAACCCGACCGCGCCTTTGGGCGAGACGACATCCGGGTTCCACCCGCTTTCCTGCTGCACCAAGCGCAGGAACAAATCCTCTGGCACGCCGTATTTGCGCGCCGCCGTTTTGGCCATATTCAAATAAAGCCCGCGGTATTTGCCAGAGTAGCGCAGGCGGGTGGCATCACGCTCACCGCTTTTGTTCAGCGCCACGGTCGCATAGCGGTCTGCCAGTTTGCCATCCAACAGCGCCACCTGCGAGCGAAACAGCGCGCCACGGCTTTTATAGGCGTTGCCGCCAAATTTCAGCCCTTCGGCACAAGCGATACTGGCAGCGCATGCGCCAAACAGGGCCAAAATAACCAAGATGCGCGGTGATCTGTGCAAGTGCCTAGCGCCCTTTTGCCGGTTACCCGCGCGACCCTGCCCAATATCTTTCCAAATGGCGAGGTCAAATCCCCCGATTTTCCGATTTCGGCAAAGGATTGCCCATAATCACGCGGCCTTTTGACCGTCTGATCCCAGCAAAGTGCCGCGCAAAAGGTCCTCGATCAGCACAGACACCAGTTGCGCGCGGCCCGTGACGCCGGATTTGCGGTAAATGGCGTTGAGATGGGTTTTGATCGTGCCCTCGGCCGAACCGCGCAGTTTGGCGATTTCGGTGATGGAATAGCCTTTGATGGTAAAGGTCGCCACATCGGCCTCGGTCGGGGTCAAAACCCAGGTGCGAAAATAGCCTTCCATCACATCGCCGAGCGCGCCTGAGGCGACGCTCAGACTGTGCTGCATGCGCTTTTGCCGCCCGATCAACCGCCAAAGCACGAAGGTTTCAAACATCAGCCCAAGGATCAAGCCCATCGACGCGGCCAGTTCAGACAGATTGGCCGCATCGGTCAGCCCCGACACGCCCTGCCGGATCAGATCGCTGGCCACATCGCCAATAAAAATCACCCCGCATAGGGCCTGCAAAACGATCAGCGCGACGACCTGCCAAATCTCGGGTGTCTTCAAAACCTTCGCGCCCAACATCATCTTCGCCTTGTGCTATGGGGCCCAAAACAAGCACCCGACGGCAGATTTAGCGCGGCAAGCCCCGCACGAAAAGGGGGCAAGCGCCGCTTTGGCGGGAATTGACCCACCCTGCCGTTTGACGCGCACATTGCGGCGGCGGGGATCGGTGGGCTATAAGTTTTTCTTAACCAAGGTCGGCGAGGCTGTCGACGCAAGGGAATCAGGGAGAGGCGATATGGCTGGGTCGGTCAACAAAGTGATTATCGTGGGCAACCTTGGGGCAGACCCCGAAGTGCGCAGCTTTCAAAACGGCAACAAAGTGGTGAACCTCCGGGTCGCTACCTCCGAAACTTGGCGCGACAAAGCCTCGGGTGAGCGGAAGGAACGCACTGAATGGCATTCGGTTGCGATTTTCAACGAGGCTTTGGGCAAGATTGCCGAGCAATATCTGAAAAAAGGCTCGACCGTTTATCTGGAAGGCCAGCTGGAAACCCGCAAATGGCAAGACCAATCGGGGGCCGATCGCTACACGACCGAAGTGGTTCTGCGCCAGTTTCGCGGTGAGTTGACCTTGCTGGGGGGCCGTGACGGCGCTTCGCGCGGTGGCAGCGGCGATGATCGCGGCGGCTATGACGATGCGGGCCAAGGCGGTGGCGGCTATCGCGGCGGCGCGCAGGGCGGGGCCAATGCGGGCGGGTTTGGGGCGAGTGGCGCTAAATCGGGCGGGCGTTCGGATCTGGACGACGAAATCCCGTTTTAACGGTAAACGGCCCATCTTGACGGCTGCTATGGACCTTGCTGGAAAATTCCTTATATAATCGCTCAACAACTAAAGCGAGCGTGCCATGACCGAGCAGCCGGACAAGATCGAGGGCGCCCCCCTGATCCGCCCTTCGACCACCGACCATCCGCTGTACGAGGCGGTCGTCAATGCCTGCCGCACGGTGTTTGATCCGGAAATTCCGGTAAACATCTATGATCTGGGCCTTGTTTATACGGTGGAAATCTCGTCCGAAAACGTGGTGGATATCGCCATGACCCTGACGGCACCGGGCTGTCCTGTGGCCGGTGAGATGCCCGGTTGGGTGGAAACAGCCGTCGAATCCTGTGCCGGTGTGAAAGAGGTCAAGGTCGCCATGACCTTCGATCCGCCGTGGGGGATGGAGATGATGTCAGACGAAGCGCGTCTGGAACTGGGCTTTATGTAAGTTCAGCGCGAAAGTCTTGCCCTTTGGGCGGAATGCGGGCACCTTTGCGACAAACTTAGGCCCACCCCTCTTGGAACCACCCCTGCGGCCCCTTACTTAAGCGAAAAGGAGACTTGTTATGTTTGGCATTCCCGGCAAAGCGGCCGTCACCTTATCGCCCATAGCTGCGCGGCAAATCGCGGGGCTGATGGCGTCTAAAGGGTCACAAGGCTTGCGCATTGGCGTCAAAAAGGGCGGCTGCGCGGGCATGGAATACACGATGGATTATGTCACCATCGTCAATCCGCTGGACGAAGTGGTCGAACAAGACGGCGCGCGGGTGTTGATTGCGCCCATGGCGCAGATGTTTTTGATCGGCACCGAGATTGATTATGAAATGGGCCTGCTGGAAAGCGGCTTTAAATTCCGCAACCCCAACGTGGCCGAGGCCTGCGGCTGCGGCGAATCGATCAAATTCAAAGATCAACCCGCTGCCTGAAGCGCCTTTTGCGGCTTTTCAAACGCGCCGCTTTTGGCTAGGCCTGCCTCAAACAACACGAGGCCGCTATGAAAAAACTCGCCGCTGGCAATTGGAAGATGAACGGCACCTCTGCCGCCTTGGCCGAGCTGTCGGCCTTGATTGCCGCCCACCCTGCCCCCGCCTGCGAGATGCTGCTTTGCCCCCCCGCCACTTTGCTCGCCCAAGCCGCCTACCACACGCGCGGCACGGCTTTGCAGATCGGCGGGCAAGATTGCCACGCCAAGGCGTCTGGCGCGCATACGGGTGACATTTCCGCCGCCATGCTGAAAGACGCAGGCGCTGCCTATGTGATCTTGGGCCATTCCGAGCGCCGTGCCGACCACGGCGAGACCAACGCTTTGGTCAAAGCCAAGGCCGAAGCGGCGCTGGCAGCCCAGTTGACGGCCATCGTCTGCTTGGGCGAAACCGAAGCGCAGCGCGATGCGGGCGAGACTTTGGCTTTGTGTGGCAGCCAATTGCACGGGTCGATCCCTACGGGGGCAACCGCTGCCAATCTGGTGATCGCCTACGAACCCGTCTGGGCCATCGGCACCGGCCGCACCCCGACTTTGGAGCAAATCGCCGAGGTTCACGCCTTTTTGCGCGCAGAACTGGTCAAAGCCTTGGGCGAAGAGGGCCAAGGCGTGCGTATTATTTACGGCGGGTCGGTCAAACCGTCGAACGCCGCCGAGATTTTCGCCGTCAAAGATGTGGACGGCGCTTTGGTCGGCGGGGCCAGCCTGAAGGCTGTCGATTTCGGGGCAATTGTGGCAGCACTTTCCGCCGCCTGACCTTGCCCGCTTGTCGCCCTTGGAACAGTCAACCCGCAGCTGGGCGGTTTAGGTAGGATGATGAGCTCCCAATCCCTGCCCCCCGCCCGCCTGTGGACTGCGCATCTGATCTGCGTTCTAGCGATGGTCACATGGTCCTCTGGCCTTCCGGCGAACACCTTTTTGATGCCGACGCTGCATCCGATGGGCCTAGCGGCCGCAAGGATGATCTTGGCCGCGGCGGTTTTGATGCCCTTCTGGCTGTGGCTGGATGGCTGGCAAGCGCTGTGCCGCGCCAACTGGAAGATGGGCATCGCCGTGGGCAGTTTTGTGGGCTTTGGCAGCCTGCTGGTGATTGCGGGGCAATCGCTGACCGATGCGGTGACGGTGGCCGTGATTTCCGCAGCCTTGCCGGTGATTGGAGTCGTGATCGAGATCGTTCTGGACGGGCGCAAGATCACCCTGCCCTTGGTCTTGGGCTTTGGGCTAGCGCTGTGTGGCGGGGTTGTGGCCTTGGGCACGGGCATTCGCGGCATCAGCTTTGGAATTGGCGCGCTTCTGTGTGTGCTGTCGACCTTCTTTTATACGCTGGGGTCGCGCTGGACGATCACCGCTTTGCCCGCCCTGTCGTCTTTGGGGCAAACTACCATCACCTTGGTCGGCGGGGCTGTTGCCATGTCCATCGTTTTTCTGGCAACAGTCCCCTTCGGCATCGCCCAAGGCCCCGATATGGCCGCCATGGGCGGGCGCGAATGGGCGGCGTTGTTGATCTTTGTCATGGGGTCTTTGACGCTCAGCCAAGTGTTCTGGGTGATCGGCGTTGGCCGTCTTGGCATTGCCATGGCCGCCTTGCACATCAACGCCACACCGTTTTATGTGATGCTGATGGCGGTGATGCTGGGCGGGGCGTGGAACTGGTGGCAGGCCGCGGGGGCTGCGCTGGTCGGCTTTGGTGTCATCGTCGCCCAAGGATTGCCAAAGAAAGCCGCCTGATGCGACACTTTACCCAATCGCCGACCGACCCCGACTTTGTGCAAAACCCCTATCCGTTTTACGAGGCGGCCCGCGCCTCTGGCCCCTTTTTTCATTGGACAGATTACAATCTGACCTGCACCGGCAATGCCGCCGCCTGCAGCGCCATTTTCCGCGACAGGCGCTTTGGCCGCGAAAGCCCGCATCCCCTGCCCATCCCCGATCACCTGCGCCCCTTTTACGCCGTCGAAGCGCATTCGATGCTGGAACTGGAAGCCCCGCGCCACACCCGCCTGCGCAATCTGGTGCTACGCGCCTTCACCTCGCGCCGGATCGAAGGCTTGGGGCCGCAGATTGCCCAGTTGTCGCATCAGTTGATCGACGCCTTTCCCCAAGGCCCCTTTGATCTGCTGACCCATTTTGGCCAAAAACTGCCCGTGATCCTGATCGCGCGCCTGCTGGGCGTGCCCGAAGACATGGCGCCGGACCTGCTGAGATGGTCAAACGCCATGGTCGGCATGTATATGGCCGGCCGCGACCGTGCCCGCGAGGACCGCGCTGTGGCCGCGACCGAGGCCTTTGTTTCCTTCCTGCGCGGCTATGTCGAAGACCGCCGCGCCAAGCCTGCCGATGATCTGATCACCCATTTGATCGCCGCCGAAGAAGATGGCGAACGCTTATCGACCGACGAGCTGATCGCCACCTGCATCCTGCTTTTGAACGCAGGCCACGAGGCGACGGTGCATACGATCGGCAACGGGGTGAAACTGGTGCTGGAAACGGGCACGCAAAAGGCGATGGCCAATCCTGACCCCTTGGTCGAAGAAATCCTGCGCTTTGATCCGGCCCTGCATATGTTCACCCGCTGGGCCTATAGCGAGGTCGAGGTGATGGGCCACACTTTCCAGCGCGGCGATCAGGTGGGGCTGTTGCTGGCCATGGCCAACCGCGATGCAGGCATTTGGGACGATCCGCTGCGGTTCGATCCCACCCGCAGCATCAAACCCCACACCAGTTTCGGCGCGGGCGTGCATTTTTGCGTGGGTGCGCCCTTGGCACGGCTGGAATTGCGACTGGCCCTGCCGATCCTGTTTGACCGCCGCCCCGATCTGGCTTTGGCCGAAGCGCCGCACTACGCCGATGTCTACCACTTTCACGGTCTACAACGGCTGATGGTCGTCTAACGCAAAAGGCCGGGGTTTCCCCCGGCCTTTCGGTCGCCTTGACCCGTAAAGATCAGGCCTGAACCATCTTTGCCACTTCGGCGGCAAAATCTTCTTTCTCTTTCTCGATGCCTTCGCCGACCGACACGCGGGCATAGCCCGTGATCGTCACGCCAGCGTCTTTGGCGGCTTGTTCCACCGACACATCGGGGTTGATCACAAACTGCTGACCCAGCAGCGTGTTCTCCGCCAAGAAGCGCTTCATGCGGCCCGGGATGATGTTGTTATGGATCACAGCATCCGGCTTGGGCTTGGCCGAAGCGGCGTTTTCTTCCAGCGCCTTGGCGGTTTGCACGGCCAGTTCGCGTTCCAGCACAACCGGATCCAGCGAGGCTTCCGACAATGCCAGCGGAGCGGTGGCGGCGATGTGCATCGCAAACTGCTTGCCAATTGCCTGAGCAGCATCCGAGGGGCCGGTCAAAGCGACCAGCACGCCGATCTTACCCATGCCTTCGGTCGCGGCATTGTGCACGTAAGACACAACCGTGTCGCCTTCCAGCACATGCATGCGGCGCAGGGTCATGTTTTCGCCAATGCGCGCGATGGCCGCGTTGATCACGGTTTCCACCGCCTCGCCGTTCAGATGCGAGGCCTTGAGCACCTCGATCGAGGTGCCGGTTTCCAAGGCAACCTTGGTCACTTCGCGCACCAGCGACTGGAAGTCGGGGTTCTTGGCGACGAAATCGGTTTCCGAGTTGATCTCGACGGCCACACCACGGCCATTGTTGACGGCAACGCCCACAAGGCCCTCAGCCGCCACACGGTCCGCCTTTTTGGCGGCCTTGGCCAAGCCCTTGGTGCGCAGCCAGTCAACGGCGGCTTCCATGTCGCCGTTGGTTTCGACAAGCGCCTTTTTGGCGTCCATCATGCCTGCGCCGGTCGATTCGCGCAGCTCTTTCACCATTTGTGCGGTGACGGTCATGCTAAAGTCTCCACTGTTCCTGAAATGGCAGCAGGCGGGATATACCCCCGCCCGTTACCAGAATTGTGAACCCCAAGCCCCACCCTGTGGGCAGGGCAAAAAGATCAAGCCTCAACAGCCTCTTCGGCCGGGGCGTCGACCAAAGCGCCAAGGTCAACACCGGCAGCGCCCATTTGGGCGGTCATCCCGTCAAGGGCAGCACGGCTGACCAGATCGCAGTACAGCGAGATGGCACGGCTGGCGTCGTCATTGCCCGGGATGATGAAGTCGATGTCCTTGGGCGAGCAGTTCGAATCAACGATGCCCACAACCGGAATGCCCAGCTTTTTGGCTTCGGTGATGGCGAGCGATTCTTTACCAACGTCGATCACGAAGATCAGGTCCGGCGTGCCGCCCATTTCACGGATCCCGCCGAGCGAGGCTTGCAGCTTGCCCTGCTCGCGTTCCATGTTCAGGCGTTCTTTCTTGGTCAGGCCTTCTGCGCCGCCGGCCAAAATCTCGTCCAGCGCCTTCAGACGCGCGATCGAGTTCTGGATGGTTTTCCAGTTGGTCAGCGTGCCACCCAGCCAGCGGTGGTTCATGTAATACTGCGCGCATTTCTCAGCCGCTTCCGCCACGGCGTTTTGCGCCTGACGCTTGGTGCCGACAAACAAAATGCGCCCGCCCTTGGCAACCGTGTCGCGCACGGCTTTGAGGGCTGCGTCCAGCATGGGCACAGTCTGGGTCAGGTCAAGAATGTGAATGCCGTTGCGGTCGCCGTAGATGAACTCGCCCATACGGGGGTTCCAACGCGCGGTCTGGTGGCCATAGTGAACGCCAGCTTCCAAAAGCTGACGCATCGTGAACTCGGGAAGAGCCATGTGCTGTCCTTTTTTCCGGTTTGAACCTGAGTGAGGCCGTCTTCAGGGTTTCCCCCAACCGGCGGACCAAACGGGATGTCTCCCCGTTCAAGCCCAAGCCCCACTTGTGAAGTACGCCCCCATTACCCGCCCCATTACCCCAATGCAAGCCCTACCCAATTTCATATGTGCCCAAATATCCCCGCCGGAGGCTGCGACGCTTCCCCTTGCGCCCCGCCCCCAAAACCCGCGATGCTGCGCCCTATGACGCCAGACATTCTTTGCATCGGTTCCGTCCTGTGGGACATCATCGGGCGCACGCATGTGCCCTTGGCCTTGGGCGGTGATGTGCCCGGTCGCATCACGCGCTTGCCCGGTGGTGTGGCGTTGAACATTGCCGCCACTTTGGCCAAACTTGGCCTGCGCCCCGCCCTGCTCAGCGCCATTGGCCGCGATGCGGCGGGGGATGATCTGATCGCGGCCTGCAATCGCTTGGGGCTGGCCACGCACAGCGTTTACCGTTCCGACGATCTGCCCACCGACGTTTATATGGCAATCGAGGCGGCCCAAGGCCTGATCGCGGCCATTGCCGATGCCCATTCACTGGAAGCCGCAGGCGACAAGATTTTGCGCCCCTTGGCCGATGGAACCTTGGGGTCGCCCCACGCCCCGTGGTCGGGCATGATCGCGCTGGACGGCAACCTGACCCAAAGCCTTTTATCCGATATCGCCACCTCGCCCCTGTTTGCGCTGGCCGATTTGCGGCTGGCCCCCGCCTCGCCGGGCAAGGCCGACAGGCTGGCCCCGCTGCTGGCGCATGCAGGGGCCACGCTTTACGCCAATCTGGACGAGGCACGGATTTTATCCGGTCAAACCAGCGCCGCCACAGCGGCAGAGGCGGCCGAGGCGCTTTTGGTGCGGGGGGCGGGGCGGGTTCTGGTGACAGATGGCGGCAATCCCTGTGCCGAAGGACGCGCAGGTCAGGGCGTTATCACCGCCACCCCGCCGCAAGTGATGGTGCACCGCGTGACAGGCGCAGGCGATACGTTTATGGCGGCCCATATTGTGGCCGAACGGCGCGGGGCAGAGCGATCCACCGCGCTGCACGCTGCACTTCGCGCCGCTGCAGATTACATTTCAAAAGAGGTGGGCTCATGACCCTGTCCG
>Ga0114958_10001537_pt1 | contig 18064 bp, 16 predicted proteins | sample C_130208_EF_Meta_FD_89577 | JGI IMG/M metagenome (GOLD analysis project Ga0114958, IMG submission 89577) | Freshwater microbial communities from Lake Croche, Canada to study carbon cycling - C_130208_EF_MetaG | ecosystem: Environmental > Aquatic > Freshwater > Lake | place: Lake Croche, Canada...
CTCTAAATTTAATGCAGTATAACCTGCCACTAAATTAAGGGAAGGGAAATAACCACTTCGAGCTACTTTAATACTATAATTACTGGCTTTTTCAACAAAATGAAGCGCTTCTAAATCTTTTCTGTTTTTTAGAGCTTCCTCCTCATTGCGAATTACATTGATAGCTTGATTATTATCAAATTGATGTTCATCAATGCCAATAGTATAATCATCTGATAATTTCAATAAATTCACCAAATAATAATTAAGCACATTTACATTCTTGTGTGCTTCGTCTAAGGTCAGCTGTACTTTAGATTCCTGCAGCTGCGCTTTAAGTAAATCATTTCGAGCGATAATTCCATTTTTCTCTAAATCTGTAAAATCTTTTACTCTTTGTTCGGCACTTTTTAAATTTTCCTGTATCAAAATAACGGCCTTTTGAGCTCGATATAGGTTTGCATAATATTCTACTACTTTCATCGCAATTTCTTCCTTGGTTTGAGAAGAATTAGCAAGTTCTGCCTGATACAAATTTTCCGACAGATTGATGTTGTTTTGTAATTTAAAACCGGAAAACAAAGGCAAGTTTAAATTGGCCTGACCTAACATTAATTGATTCACTTTGGGAGCAGCATTAGCAGTTCCTCCCGAATTAGAATTTGTTTTTAAATTTATGGAAGCGTTCGTCAATCTCAAATACTGTCCTGATATTTTAAAATCGGGGTATTGATTGTTTTTTACGGATTGCAATTCCAAACTTCGGGTTTGTGTTTTTGTATTTGCTAAACTAGCTTCGTTACTTTTGTTGATGGCCAAATCTATAGCTTCTTTCAAATTTAACGTTGAGGAATCTTTTAGACCTTGTTTGGCTGTATCTTGGGCATAATTGGATAAGCCCAAAAACAAAAATAATAATAACAGCGTATTAATTTTCATGGATTAGTATTGATTTAATGGTTTGTTGAATGTGTTTTGTCAATTCATTTTTTATATAATGATTGTACTGAGCTTCAGTTTTCAAATCTAAAACTTCTTGAAAAAAGGGTTTGTTGGTGTGAAAATGAAAATAAGTACCCAGAATAGTAGGAGTAATTAGTGGAATGGTGACGTTCATTTTAAAAACCTTTTTATCTTGTCCTTCCTCTATTATTTTCTTTAAGGTTACCAGGTTGCGCTTTTTAATATCGGTAAAAGCCTTTAAATCCATTGCTCTCTTTTGAGAAGAAATCTCAAAATGAAGTATTTGATATAAATCTCTGTTTTTATCGATTTTCTCAATATAGGATTCAATGAAACGTTCAATTTTTAATATTGGAGACAATTCTTCATTAAAAATACTTTCTAATTGCATTTTTAAATCCTGAGTTCTGTAAAATATAAGTTTTTCTAGTAATCGCTCTTTTGATCCAAAATAATAGGAGACCATGGCGATGTTAATTTTTGCTTCTTTAGCAATAGTTCTGATTGAAGTTCCGTCAAATCCTTTATCAGCAAATAACTTTTCAGCTATTTGAAGAATGTGAATTTGCTTGTCGTTATAATCAGTCATAGGTTGCTTTTTGAAAACTTCCTGCAAAATTAAACATTCGTTTAAATCAAACATTTGTTTAATAATAATTAACAAAATATTAACTATTCTGTTTTAAAATTGCTTCTATCAAAAACAAATATATTTACAATGTAAGCTATTCAATTTCAGGAATTTATATTAATTGTAGTATTTTTGATAAACAGGGTATAATTAAACAAAAAGACCTACATTTTAAAAGTAATGTAGGTCTTTTTTTATAAGTAGTTCAAAATACAAAGGTTTGAAATAAACCTACACTATAGCTTTGACGAATTTTTCGATGCTAGCTACTCCATTTTCTGTCAAATTTTTAATAAAGGCACTTCCTATAATAGCTCCTTTTGCATAAGTAGTTGCTTGATCAAAAGTTGCTTTATTGCTGATTCCAAAACCTACAATTTGTGGATTTTGTAGCTTCATATCTGCAATACGTTTAAAATAGGCCTCTTGAACGGATCCAAAATCAGACTGACTTCCAGTTACACTTGCGGAGGAGACCATATAAATAAATCCGTTAGAAACCGAGTCAATAAATTGGATTCGAGCATCAGAAGTCTGCGGAGTTATTAAAAACACATTTAACAATCCCTGTTTTTCAAAGATAGCTTTGTATTCCGTAGCATAAATATCAACAGGTAAATCAGGAATAATAAGTCCGTCAATTCCAATTTCGGCACATTTTTTACAGAAATTTTCGATACCATATTGGAGCATTGGATTGAAATAACCCATAATTACCAAGGGAATTTTGACGCTTTTGCGGATGTCTTTAAGTTGATTAAATAATATTTCGGTAGTCATTCCATTTTCTAGAGCCTTTGTAGAACTCTCTTGAATGGTAGGTCCGTCAGCCAATGGATCGCTGAAGGGCAAACCAATTTCGATCATATCGACTCCACTTTTCTCCAGTTCTTCAATAATAGTTACAGTATCCTCCAAATTAGGATATCCTGCTGAGAAATAGATAGAAAGTATTTTCTTGTCTTCTTGTAATTTTTGATTGATACGGTTCATTTTATTTTCTTTTGATATTTTATCTTAATAGTTTTTTGTAAAATTTTCAGGGGCTACATAGACCCAGCCTTTTTTACCTGATTCGAAGCTTAGAAAAATACGGGTATAATTTTCAGTTTCATACGCGTCTGCCATTTCGAGTTCAGTCGCTGTAATTTCAAATACAATACCCTCAATTAGAGCCTCCTTTTTATCAGATTTACTGATAATTGGATAGGAAATAACGGCTTGGTTTTCATCTTCGAGAAGAATTGAAAACAGTGAGTAGCCCAACAGCACCTCCCGTTCCCCTTTTAAAATTCTGCCAAAAATTTTCATTTGGATAGCCTCGCTTTGCAAACTACCATAAGTGAAAATAGTATCCATGCTCAATTACAGATTAAAATAATCGATATAGGTATTTAAATCTTTATCGCCTCTTCCAGACAAATTAATAACTAAAATGTCAGTAGGTTTGAATTTTTTCACATCCAATACAGCAAAGGCATGAGCAGTTTCAATTGCCGGAATAATCCCTTCCATCTGAGATAATTTTAATCCCCATTGCATGGCATCAGCATCCGTGATAGCGATAAATTCGGCTCTTTTAGTTTCGAATAAATGAGCGTGCATCGGACCAACACCTGGATAATCCAAACCGGCAGATATAGAATAGGGTTCTGTAATTTGTCCGTCTTCACTTTGCATAAGCAAGGTTTTACTTCCGTGAATTACCCCAATTTTTCCCAATGCAGAAGTAGCGGCACTCTCGCCCGAATGAACTCCTTTTCCGGCAGCTTCAACGGCTATTATTTTCACTTCTTCTTCATCTAAAAAATGGTAGTAAGCACCAGCGGCATTACTTCCTCCGCCTACACAGGCGATTAGGTAATCCGGATTTTCACGACCTTCTTTTTCGAATAATTGTTGTTTAATTTCTTCGGAAATAACGGCCTGAAAACGAGCAACCATATCCGGATAAGGATGGGGTCCCACTACAGATCCAATAATGTAATAGGTGTCTTCGGGATTGTTAATCCAATCGCGAATCGCTTCATTAGTAGCATCTTTTAATGTTTTTGAGCCCGAGCTTGCCGGTCGAACTTCAGCCCCTAACATTTTCATACGTGCTACATTTGGCGCTTGACGCTTGATGTCAACTTCACCCATATAAACGATACATTCCATTCCCATCAATGCACAAACGGTAGCGGTAGCTACTCCATGCTGACCAGCACCTGTTTCGGCAATGATACGGGTTTTACCCAATTTTTTAGCAACTAGTATCTGACCAATAGTATTGTTGATCTTATGCGCTCCAGTATGGCATAAATCTTCCCGTTTAAGGTATATTTTCGTATTGTATTCGGCAGATAATCGCTCTGCAAAATAGAGTGGAGTAGGGCGACCGACATAGTCGACCAACAAATCCATAAATTCTTTTTTGAAAGAAGGTTCCGCACTAATTTTTAAATAATTCTGGCGCAATTCTTCTACATTTGGATACAGCATTTCTGGAATAAAGGCGCCACCAAAATTACCATAGAATCCTTTTTCGTTTACGTGATAAGTTGTTTTCATGTTCTTTTTTTATTGGTTTTTTGCAGCAACGTGATTAATCGCGTATCCACTTTGTTTTAAGTCTTTTAATCCGGGTTCAATTTCAAATTTACTGTTCACGTCAATGGCATAAATAGGCAAATTTGCTTCTGTAATCTTTTGTATTTCTTCTAATCCAATTCCGCCACTGAGAAACAAGGGTTTCGTGGATTTGTATTTTTCTAACAAATTCCAATTGAAACTAATTCCGTTGCCTCCGGGTAATTTTCCTTTGGTATCCAAAAGGAAATAGTCGCAAACCAATTCGTAGTCCTCTAAAACAGTAAAGTCAAAGGTATCATCAACCGAGAACACTTTTATAATTTCTACCGGGAGATCCTCGAGGCTTTTACAGAATGCTACCGATTCCTGACCGTGCAATTGAATCAAATCCAATTGGTATTGTTCTATTTTATTCTGAATTTCTTCGGAACTGGCATTGACAAAAACCCCTACTTTTTTTATCGATTTAGGCAATTCGGGGAGGATACCATCAAAAAAGCGACTTGATTTTTCCCAAAAAATAAATCCCATATAATCCGGAAGCAGCTCCCCAAGGGCGCTTATATTTTCGGGATATTTCATACCACAAATTTTTATTTTCATGTCTTATAATTTAGAAATAAAAATCTTGGCACTTTCACCCGCATTATCGGTCTTCATAAAATTTTCTCCAATCAGAAAACCTTGGTATCCAAAAGGTCTTAATTCCCGGATAGCTTCAATAGAACTAATCCCACTTTCAGAAATTTTTACAAAATCATTAGGGATTTCGACAGCCAATTCTTTGCTGTAATCCAAACTCACTTCAAATGTTTTTAAATTCCGATTGTTTACACCAATGATATCCAAACTTGGCATAATAGATTTTTGCAGTTCCTCTAAATTATGAACTTCGAGAATTACCTCTAGCGATAGCGAATGAGCAAACTCGGATAGTTGTTTGATTTCGTCCCGACTCAAAACAGCAGCGATTAATAAAATGACATCGGCACCATGGGCTTTAGCTTCTAAAATTTGGTATTCGTCAATGACAAATTCTTTTCTTAAAAGAGGAATGTGCACTGCCGCTCTGGCCAAAAGTAAATCGTCTAATGAACCTCCAAAATATTTTCCGTCTGTCAAAACAGAAATCCCGCTTACTCCTGCATTTTCATAGCCTTTGACTACTTCTTCGACTGTGAAACTGTAATTAATTTCTGCTTTAGAAGGGGAACGGCGTTTGTGCTCGGCAATAATTCCCGTGCTGCTAGTTCTTAAATTCTGACTTAAGGATACTGTACTTTTTTCAAAAAGCACCGAATTTTCCAATTGTAAAATGGGAATAATTGATTTTTTTAGAAGGACTTCCTGTCTCTTGTCGACTATTATTTTATCTAAAATATTCATAATTATAGACTTAGTTGTTGTAATTTTTTCAAAGCGATATGGCCTTTTCCGGAAAACAAACTTTCCTGTGCCAGTTCAAATCCTTCTTTTGGAGAAAGATGATTAACCGTTGCGATGGCCATTCCGGCATTGGCGCAAACCACATTATTTTGAGCTTCGGTCCCTTTTCCGGAGATGATATCGGTAAAAATTCGCGCTGATTCTTCTATTGTACTTCCACCTTGGATTTCTTCCTGATTTAATAAACGAACACCAAAATCTTCTGGTTTTAGCATACTTTCAGTTGTGCTAGAAATTATTTTAGTAATACCTGTTAAAGAAACTTCATCATAACCATCTAAACTGTGAAGGATAGTAAAATTGGTATCCGTGTTTTGGTATAAATAACTGTAAATACGGGCCAATTCTAAGTTGAAAACACCTACCAATTGATTCTTTGGAAAGGAGGGATTCACCATTGGACCAAGCATATTAAAGAAGGTTTTAACGGCTAACTCTTTTCGAATAGGTCCAACATTCTTCATAGCAGGGTGAAATAATGGAGCATGTAAAACACAGATGCCCGCTTCTTCAATACATTTTTTTAGAAAAACAGTCTCGTTGCTAAATTTGATTCCCATGCTTTCCATCACATTGCTAGAGCCTGAAATAGAAGAAACCCCGTAATTTCCGTGCTTGGCTACCTTAATTCCGGCACCAGCAGTAACAAAAGAAGCTAAGGTCGAAATATTAAAAGTATCTTTTCCGTCTCCACCTGTTCCGCATAAATCGATTGTATTGTAATCGGATAAATCTATCGGGATACACAATTCTAATAGCGCTTCTCTAAAACCGGCTAATTCCTGAATGGTGATATTTCGCATCATATAAACCGTAAGGAAACTGGCTATTTGGCTGGTATTATAGCTCCCATTTGAGATATTGACTAATACTTCTTTGGCTTCTTGTTTTGAAAGAAGTTCGTGATTGATTAGTCTGTTCAGTATAATTTTCATTTTGTATCTTCCTTATTTAGGATCAGTTTCACTTGTTTTGGATTCTGATTTTCAATTGTTATTAAATGGTATTCCAAGAACTAGTTTTCTACCCAATTTTCTAATATCTTTTTCCCCTCAGGAGTCAAAACACTTTCGGGATGAAATTGAACGCCTCGTACATCCTTAGATGTATGTCTTAATGACATAATTTGTCCGTTTTCATCTAAGGAGGTAACTTCTAAAACTGCTGGAAAATCCTCAGTATTGACCACCCAAGAATGATAACGACCCACGATAATTTCGTTTGCTAATCCTTCAAATAATTTTTCGTCAGCTACCGTGAGTTTGATTTTTGTAGCCACTCCATGATACACTTTGTCAAGATTTATAAGGCTTCCGCCAAAAACTTCTCCAATAGCTTGTTGCCCTAGACACACTCCAAGAATACTTTTAGAATCGGCATAAGTACGAATAACTTCTTTCAATAAACCCGCTTCATCCGGAATTCCGGGACCTGGTGAAAGTAGGATTTTATCAAATTTTTCTAGTTCTTCAATTTCAAATTCATCGTTGCGATATACCGTCACTTCACAATTTAAATCTTCCAGATAATGGACTAAATTGTAAGTAAAACTATCGTAATTGTCTATGACTACTATTTTTTTCATCTTCGTGCTTTTTTAGTGAATTCCAATTTCACTTTATTTTTATATTTTTTCAGCTAATTCTAATGCTTTGTCCAAAGCACCTAATTTATTATAGACCTCCTGCAGTTCATTTTCTTCCTCGGAACTCGAAATAATACCTGCACCAGCCTGATAGTGCAATTCGTGGTTTTTGCTTAAAAAAGTACGAATCATGATTGCATGATTAAAATTACCTTCGAAGTCCAAAAAACCAATAGCTCCACCGTAGAAAGACCGATTGGTATTCTCATATTTTTCGATCAATTGCATTGCATTGTGCTTAGGTGCGCCAGATAAAGTCCCTGCAGGGAAGGTATCTGCAACTACTTGCATGGTGCTGGATTTAGCATGCAATTCGCCGGTAACCTTAGAAACTAAATGGATCACATGAGAAAAGAACTGAACTTCTCTGTAGTTTTCAACCTGTACATGATGCGCATTTCGACTTAAATCGTTTCGTGCCAAATCGACCAACATGACATGCTCGGCATTTTCTTTCTGATCTTCTGATAATTGCTTGGCTAAAACGGCATCTTTTTCATCATTCCCTGTACGTTTAAAAGTACCGGCGATGGGGTGGATTTCCGCTTTTCGATCTTGAACCACTAATTGTGCTTCGGGTGAAGATCCCATGATTTTGAAATCGCCATAATCGAAGAAAAATAAATAGGGGGAAGGATTGATACTTCTTAGAGTGCGATATACATTAAATTCGTCCCCTTTGAATCCTTGCGTAAAACGTCGGGACAAAACCAATTGGAACACATCGCCGCGGAAACAATGTTTTTTGGCCAAAGCCACATTGTTTTTAAATTCAGCATCCGTTAAATTTGATTTTTTAGCGCTAGTTTTTGAAAAGGAATAGGAAGCAAAATTTTTGTTTTCAAGTAATTGCTCAATTTTTTCAATATTGTTTTCTCCATTTAAAGAATGGCAAAAAATGTAAGCTTCGTTTTTAAAATGGTTTATTGCTATTATATTTTGATAAACCGCATAATAGATGTCTGGAATTTTTAGATCATCTTCTCTTTTTTGGATTTTAACTTTTTCGAAATAGCGAACGGCATCATAGGAAATATAACCAAACAAGCCGTTGTTTATAAATTTGAAATCATTGGTTTCTGATTCAAATTGGGAAGCGAACTCCTGAATGATATTTGGAATGTTCGTTAGATTGTCAATCGCACTATTCTCAGATGTACCATCCGGAAATAGTTTATAAATCACTTCATTCTCTATTTTGATAGAAGCTATTGGATTGCAACAGATATAAGAAAAACTATTATCGTTAGCATGGTAATCGCTGCTTTCTAATAATAAGCTATTTGGAAATTTATCGCGAATTTTTAAATAAATACTCACCGGCGTAATAGTGTCGGCTAGTATTTGTTTGAACTGGGTTTTAAATTTATACGTTTTCATTCTCTATTTTTTCTATTATTTTAAATGGCGAAATGGATATAACAAAAAGGGCTTGTCGTGATGACAAGCCCTTTATTATATTTAGTTTTTAAAATATACTTATAGTAGACTATTTCACGACGTTTGACGTAAAGCTCCACCACCAAGAATTTCTTAAAATTGCATCCATTTTCTAATTTTGAAATACAAAAGTAATAATTAATTAATAATAGACAAATGGAATTTTGATTTTTTTTAAAAAATTATACTTTGTTCAAGAAGATTTCTAGCTATGTCCATTTGTAAGCTGTAAAAATTAAACAAATGTGCCAATATTAGTATAAAATATATTTATTTTTTGGTACATATTGAATTATGTTATATGTTTGCACTATTAAATAAAAGATGAAAATTATAGTTTTAAATATGATGATGTACTGTTGCTCCCAATAAGGAGGATTTTTACTATTTACATGTTTTAAACATTTTATAAAGTAAAACTCCTCATCACATGAGGAGTTTTTTTTATTTGTCGTTAAGAAGCAATTCTATTAAATAAGTAGAACTAATACGTAATGTCTATTTTACATTAAAAAACAAGAATAAAATGAATGATGATATCATAAAAAGACTAACAGAAAGTACGGATATTCTCGCTGATTTAAAATATTTAGCAGAAAATGCACAAGGGAAGATTGTGTTTTCAACGAGTTTTGGTATCGAAGATCAATTGATAACTGATGCTATTTTTTCTCAAAAATTAGATACCATTGAAGTTTTTACACTAGACACTGGTCGTTTGTTTCAAGAGACTTATGCTACTTGGGATAAAACGGTGTTGCAATACCAACAGAAAATAAAAACCTTTTATCCCAATAATGAGGATTTGGAAGATTTTATATATGAAAAAGGAATCAATCCCTTTTACGAAAGTGTGGAATTAAGAAAAAGCTGTTGTCACATCCGAAAAGTAGAACCATTAAAAAGAGCTTTGAAAGATGTTAAAATATGGATTACCGGACTTCGGGCGGAACATTCACCAAACAGAAATGAGCTTGATGTTGTTCAGTGGGACGAGCAAAACCAATTGTATAAATACAATCCCTTATTGCATTGGACCACCGAGGAAGTTAAAGAATATGTGACTAAGAATGCGATTCCGTATAATGCATTGCACGATCAGGGATTTGTTAGTATCGGTTGCGCACCTTGTACCCGAGCACTAAAACCAGGAGAAGATTTTAGAGCAGGAAGATGGTGGTGGGAAGATGCTACTAAAAAAGAATGTGGTTTACACGCATAATCCGATTCTTAAAATTGTTTAATAAAGAAAGTATATAATAAATAAATTAAAAATGGAGAATTCAAAAGACTATTTAAATCAATTAGAAGATGAAGCAATTTACATTCTGAGAGAAACAGCGGCCCAGTTTGAAAGACCGGCCTTGTTGTTTTCGGGAGGTAAAGATTCAATTGTTTTGGTTCATTTAGCGTTAAAAGCGTTTCGCCCGGGAAAATTTCCTTTTCCTTTGGTTCATATTGATACCGGTCATAATTTTCCGGAAGCCATTGCTTTTAGAGATTATTTAGCCAATAAAATTGGAGAAAAATTAATAGTTGCTTCTGTAGAAGACAGCATCCTAAAATACAATCTGAAAGAAACACCTGGTCGATTCCCTTCCAGGAATTCCTTACAGACTTATGCTCTTTTAGATGCTATTCAGGACAATCAGTTTGATGCTTGTATTGGTGGTGCACGTCGTGACGAGGAAAAAGCAAGAGCGAAAGAACGTATTTTTTCTGTTCGTGACGATTTTGGTCAGTGGGATCCTAAATTACAACGTCCGGAATTGTGGAATATCTTAAACGGAAAAATAGACAAAGGTCATAATGTTCGAGTGTTTCCAATTAGTAATTGGACCGAATTGGATGTTTGGAATTACATTCAGAAATATGAAATTGAACTACCTAATCTATATTTTGCTCACGATCGCGAATGTATTGTACATCAGGATAAATTAGTAGCTACTTCTGATTTTATCAGACCCTTGCCAACTGATGAAGTGGTAATCAAGCAAGTGCGCTACAGAACAGTAGGAGATATGACGTGTACTGCCGCAGTTCCTTCGGATGCTGCTACGATTCAGGATATTATTGATGATATTATTGTAACCCGAATTAGTGAAAGAGGGCAAACCCGATTAGACGATCAACTTTCGGAAGCAGCCATGGAAGACCGTAAAAAACAAGGTTATTTTTAAAAAATGGCGTCTAACGGAAGCGAAAACTTCTAGGAAATCAAGAAAGAAATCAACGAATTCACAAACCAAGAACAAATGAATACCTTAAAATTTATAACTGCAGGAAACGTAGACGATGGTAAAAGTACCTTAATCGGAAGATTGCTCTATGATTCTGACAGTATCCACACCGATCAATTGGGTGTTTTACAACAGCAAACCAAACAAGAAGGCGTCGATATCGATTTGTCATTAATAACGGATGGATTACGTGCTGAGCGCGAACAAGGAATTACGATTGATATTGCTTACAAATATTTCTCCACTAAAAAGAGAAAATTCATTATTGCCGATGCCCCAGGACACGAGCAATACACCAGAAATATGATAACCGGCGCTTCTAATTCGGATTTAATTATTATTTTAATTGATGCTAGAAAAGGAATAACGACCCAAACCAAACGTCATGCAAGTATTGGTTCGCTTATCGGAATTAAAAAAGCAATCATTGCCATCAATAAAATTGACTTGGTTGATTATTCGGAGACGGTTTACAATACCATCAAACAAGATTTTGAAAACCTAAAAGGGAATTTGGATTTTGACGAAATTATTTATATTCCAATGAGTGCTTTGGTAGGGGATAATATTGTGGACAAATCAGATAAAACACCTTGGTTTGAAGGTGATACCTTATTGCAAACTCTAGAGCATATTGAAGTTCCAACAGCCGAAAATCTAGCGTCTCGTTTTCAGGTACAATGGGTTATCCGACCTAATGACGAAAAGTACCACGATTACAGAGGTTATGCTGGTCAGGTTTTGAGTGGTACCTACCAAGAAGGAGATAAAGTAACTATTTTGCCTTCAGGTATTGAAACTTCAATTTCTAAAATAGAGAAATATCAGGAAGAAGTCTCCGTTGCCAAAGCAGGAGAAAATATCGTTTTGCATTTAGCGAACAATATAGATATCAGTAGAGGAGACAGTATTGTAAAAAATACCGAATTGCCCTTGACATCCAATCAACTTAAATCTTGGATTTGCTGGTTTGATTTTGCACCACTTCAAATAGGTAAAACCTATCTCTTACAACATCGTTTTAGAACGGTTCGCGTTAAAATTCAATCGGTTGACCAAAAATGGAATAGCAATGAATGGAAATTCAGCGATGCCGGTGAAATTAGCTTAAATGATATCGGTCAGGTTTCATTGAAATCAAATCAGCCTTTGTTTTTTGATGCTTTTACCGATAATTCAAAAAGTGGAAATGCAATCTTAATTGACGAAACAACACACAATACAGTGGGTGCCCTACTGTTTTTAGCCTAGAAAAATGAAACATCCTATTTATAAAAAAAATACTATTTGTGATTACAATCTTCCCGACAAAATAAAAGCGGAAGCTTGGGTTGAGGATCTGTTTTATTGGATTTTTTCAATAGGAAAGGTTTATTCTGATTATGATTATTTCATAAATAAAGAAGCCAAGCTACGATTGGTTTTAGCAGAATTAATTAACGATGTTCTGGAAGATACCGAAAAAACAAATGCTCATGTAGCTCAGTTTTTCGTGGCATTAGAAAGCATCCACACTAGGCTTGAAGGTGATTTAGATGCGGTATTCAATTTTGATCCGGCAGCAAAAACCAAATCGGAAGTTTTACTGGCTTACCCTGGTTTTTTCGCAATCGCCGTTTATAGAGTTTCACATCATTTGTGGAATAGCGGAATTCCGGTACTACCTCGACTAATTTCAGAATACGTTCATAGCAAAACAGGAATAGACATCCATCCTGGAGCGACTATTGGCGAACGTTTTTTTATTGATCACGGAACAGGAATCGTAATTGGAGAAACGGCTATCATTGGAAATGATGTCAAAATATACCAGGGAGTAACACTTGGTGCCTTAAATGTTAGCAAGGATTTGGCCGAAGAAAAGAGACATCCTACCATTGGGAACGATGTTATTATTTATGCTAATGCAACGATATTAGGCGGGAATACCCTAATTGGAAATGGAGCAGTAATTGGAGGAAACGTCTGGATTACCAATTCAATTCCGGATGATTCTCTAGTCTATCACAAAAGTGAAATCGTAATAAAAAATATTTCAAACTTTCCAGAGCCTTTAAATTTTGTGATTTAAAGCGGTGGAATTACTAATAACAATATAAAAAATAATAATACAATAATAATAATAATATGAGAGCAAATAATATCTTAGGAACGATTGGAAATACTCCGGTAGTTCAAATCAATAAATTATTCGGAAACAAAAAAGAGGTTTGGATAAAATTAGAAAAAGCCAATCCAGGTAACAGCATAAAAGACAGAATTGCTTTAGCAATGATAGAAGATGCGGAAAGCAAAGGATTATTGAATAAAGAAAGTGTAATTATTGAGCCTACATCTGGAAATACAGGTATTGGATTAGCATTAGTTGCTGCAGTAAAAGGATACAAAGTGATTTTGGTGATGCCAGAATCGATGAGTGTGGAACGCAGAAAATTGATGGAAATCTACGGTGCCGAATTCGTTTTGACGCCTCGTGAAAAAGGAATGAAAGGCGCTATCGAGAAAGCTGCCGAATTAGTTGCATCGACTCCAAACGCTTGGTCACCAAAACAATTTGACAATCCTGCAAATGTTGCCATTCACGAAACTACAACAGCAGTTGAAATTGCTGCTGATTTTCCAAATGGACTAGATTATATCATCACTGGAGTTGGAACAGGTGGACATATTATTGGTGTAGCCAAAGTATTGAAAGTGAAATATCCAAATCTAAAAGTGATAGCTGTTGAACCAGAATTATCACCAATTTTAAGCGGTGGCGCTCCTGGACCTCACCCATTACAAGGGATCGGAGCTGGATTCGTACCTTCAATTTACGACACCAACTTAATTGATGAAGTGATTCAGGTGAGCAAAGACGATGCTTTTGAATTTACCCGACAAATTGCACGACAAGAAGGAATATTAGTAGGGATTTCTACTGGAGCTTCTTTGGCAGCTGTAGCAAAAAAAATAGATTCAATTCCGGATGGAGCAACGATTCTGACTTTCAATTACGATACAGGAGAACGTTATTTATCAATCGAAGGATTGTTTTAATTCAAAAATAATAAGAATGATTTTACAAAATAAAGGGAGAGTAATATTAGCCGGAGCAGGTCCAGGTGATCCAGATTTAATCAGTGTGAAAGCATTGAAATATCTGCAATCGGCTGATGTTATTTTAACAGATCGATTGGTTTCACCCGAATTGATAAAAGATAACGCTCGTAAAGACGCTACTATTATCTACGTAGGAAAGCAATGTTCTAAAGGAATTCATACCCCACAAGGTGAAATTAACGACTTGATGGTTGAACTTGCCCTAGAAAACAAATTGGTTTTGCGACTAAAAGGAGGAGATGCTTCTCTTTTTTCTAATATTTTAGACGAATTAGAGGTTTTAAAAGCCAATGGAATTCCCTACGAAATTGTACCTGGGATATCTGCTGCTTTCGGAGCTGCTGCTTATACCGGAATTCCGCTAACAGCCCGAGAACATTCCCGTGGACTTCGTTTGCTGACTTTGTATAATTTGGAATTAATAGCCGATAAACTTTGGAAAGATTGGGCCGAAACCGAAGATACTTTGGTTTTCTATATGAGCGGTCAAAAACTGCACCAATTGGCCTCTTTCTTGCTTTCCAATAATATCGATTCTACTAAGGGAATTGCTGTTATTCAGCAAGCTACAACGCCTTACCAAAAAACAAATGTCTTCTCCTTTGAAGATTTGAAAACAAAAAAACTTCCTGAATTTGAATTCGTTCCCACTATTTTAATAGTTGGAAAGGTGGTAAATCTGCACCAAAATTACAATTGGTACAAAGAACAATCCAAATCAAGTTCTTATTTTGATAATCATATAACGACCATTAAACATGCTAGCTGAAAATAAATTAGTAGTATTAAAAGATTTTATTCAAAAATCGTCTCGTGAGGAAATAATTTGGGCCAATGGTTATTTGGCGGGGTTTTTAGCTCAAAACGAAACCGCTACTCAAATTGCGGCGACTCCAGTTGTTACCGTAAAACCGACCATTATTTACGGAACAGAAACGGGTAATTCTAAAAAATTAGCGGCTCAGTTACAAGCCTTACTAAAGAAAAATAAAATCCAGTCTAAAGTAGTGGATGCCTTCCAATATTCCTTAGATAAAATTGAAAAGGAAGACTTTCTGATTGTAATCATGAGTACACAAGGTGAGGGTGATGCGCCTCAAAACGCTGTCAAATTCTTTGATAATCTGTCTAATTCTAATGTGAATTTGTCCAAAACACAATTTGCGGTTTTAGGTTTGGGAGATTCTTCCTATCCTTTGTTTTGTAAAGCAGGAGAAGTTATTGACGAGCAATTGAATCGTTTGAATGCGAAGCGTGCACTGGCTTTTCAAACTGCCGATGTCGATTTTGCACCCGTAGCAGAAAACTGGTTCAAAGAAATTTTGGACTTGTTGCAAAAGGCCGGAATTGAGGCGCCAACGGCTAAGAAAGAAATCATAAATACTACATCTCATAAGAAATCGTATACTGGAAATATTACTCATAAAGTAGTATTAAACGATAGAGAATCAAATAAAGAGACCTATCATATCGAAATCAGTACAGAGGAAGATATCCAATATGAACCAGGAGATGCAATTGGGTTTTTTCCGAAAAACAAAGAAGAAGAAATAAATCAAATTGCTGATTTTTTCACTTTTAAAGAAAATGCATCCCTTCTAATCGATAGAAATATCAGAGGTTTGAGCAAGAAATCACTAACGATAATTGGGGCTCTTTTTGGACAAGATATAACAGAAGAGAAATCCGATTTATTAGATATATTGAATAAATATTCGAAACCGGAACAAGTTACGCTTGATGAGTTGATTGCCTTACTTCATCCTATTGCGCCACGATTGTATTCTATATCTTCTGCACTAGAAGCTCATGAAGAACAAGTACACATCACCGTTACTTTAAGCACCTTTGAGGTCGATGAAATTCGAAAAACAGGTTTGTGTTCTCAATTTTTAGCGGATTATCCAAAAGAAACGGCCATCGATTTTTACATTCATAAGAATCAGAATTTCAAATTGCCGCAAGCCGATAAGGACATTATAATGATAGGGCCTGGAACGGGTATAGCACCATTCAGAAGCTTTTTGGCGCATCGGGATGCAACAGGGGCCGAAGGAAAAAACTGGTTGGTTTTTGGAGAACAACATTTTGTATGTGATTTCTATTATCAAACGGAAATTCAGGAGTGGTTAACTACAGGTGTGTTGACCAAATTAGATACTGCTTTCTCCAGGGATCAAAAAGAGAAAATTTATGTTCAGGATCGTTTGAAAGAAAATGCAAAAGAAGTGTATCAGTGGCTTGAAAATGGCGCTTACCTTTATGTATGTGGACAAAAAAATCCAATGAGTTCCGATGTGGAAACAACTTTATTGGAGATTATTGAGACGGAGAAGGGGATTAAAAGAGAAGAAGCAGTGGCTTATTTGGAGGCTTTAGAAACAGAAGGCCGTTACCAAAAAGATGTTTATTAAAAAAAAAGGGAATTGCAGATTTGCAATTTAAAAAATAGATAAAAAATGAGCGAGAAATTATCACCAATAGAAATTATTAAAGTCAAAAGTGATGGACTTCGAGGTACTTTAAAAGAGAGTTTAGAAGATAATTATACAGGAAATGTTCGTCCCGACGATGAGGCATTAGTAAAATTTCACGGAATGTACGTGCAAGATGATCGAGACCGAAGAGCAGAACGTGCAGCCAAAAAGTTAGACAACCTCTATTCTTTTATGATACGTTTGCGTATTCCTGGGGGCGTTATCAATGCCGATCAATGGTTGACAACGCACGAAATCTCCGAAGAATACGGTACGGGAACATTAAAAATTACCACTCGTCAAACTTTGCAATTGCACGGTTTGTTGAAACATGAATTGCGATCTACGATCCAGGGATTCCTTTTTGCCAAACTAGATTCTATCGCAGCCTGTGGTGACGTAAATAGAAATGTGACTTGTAGTTCTCACCCGCAAGTATCTCCTATTTTTCAGGAAATATACGCCTATGCTGATAAAATTTCGGCCGATTTATTGCCAAAAACAAACTCCTATTATGATGTTTGGGTTGATGGTGAAAAAATATACGAACGTTCTCTTGAGGCAGATCCTTTATACCAAGATCGTTATTTGCCAAGAAAATTTAAAATCTCTATAGCCATTCCACCTTCCAATGATGTCGATGTTTTTTCTAATGATTTAGGATTAATCGCTATAATTAAAGACGGAAAACTAAAAGGATTCAACATCGCAATTGGTGGGGGGTTAGCGACAACGCATGGTAATCCAAATACTTATTCTCGTTTGGCCACTGTTATTGGTTATACCGATTCGGAAGAGAAAACCATGAAAGCCATCTATGAAGTGCTAACCATTCAGAGGGATTTTGGAAACAGAAGCGACCGAAAATTATCTCGTTTAAAATATACGGTAGACAAATTAGGAGTTGATGTTTTCAAAAAAGAATTGGAGAAACGCATCGGTTTTGAATTATTACCGGCGGAAGAATTTGAATTTACAGAAAGAAATGACCGTTACGGATGGCAGGACAACTACCAGAAAAAATGGTTTTATACTTTATTTGTAGAACATGGGGTGATTAAACCATATCAAAAACAGTTTTTATTTGAATTAGCACAACTTAAGATTTCTGATTTCCGTTTTACCTGTAATCAAAACTTGATCTTAGGAGAAATTGATGTTAAAGACAAGGCAAAAGTGGAAGCCTTAATCGAGAAATTCGAAATTGAAAAACACGATAGTGCCTTAAGAAAAAGTTCTATGGCTTGTGTGGCTATGCCAACTTGTCCATTGGCTTTAGCCGAAGCGCAAAGATATTTACCGGAATTAGTAACTAAAATCGAGCCGATACTAAAGAAATATAAATTAGATCAAGACGAAATTAGCATCCGAATGACCGGTTGTCCAAATGGTTGTGGTAGACCATATTTAGCTGAAATTGCTTTTGTAGGAACAGGACCGGGACAATATAATTTAATGTTAGGTGGAGATCGTTTGGGGTATAGATTGAATCAAATTTATAAAAAACAACTTAAAGAAGAGGAGATATTAACCGAATTAGATAGTCTTTTTGCTCAATATGTAAAAG
>Ga0114958_10001538_pt1 | contig 18060 bp, 16 predicted proteins | sample C_130208_EF_Meta_FD_89577 | JGI IMG/M metagenome (GOLD analysis project Ga0114958, IMG submission 89577) | Freshwater microbial communities from Lake Croche, Canada to study carbon cycling - C_130208_EF_MetaG | ecosystem: Environmental > Aquatic > Freshwater > Lake | place: Lake Croche, Canada...
AAGGCCCAACAATGGATTGAAACGATTAAAAATATGAATCCGGGTGTGGCTATGATGATTGTTCATAGCAGTGACATTACCGAAGAATTTAAATATGTTTCAGGGTCTGGGGGTTCTCGATTAGCTGATATGAATTCCATGATGAATCCTGAATTGAGGGCATATATTGAAAAAGAAGGGATCATTTTGACAACTTTCCGTGAATTATTGGAACGCCGTAAAAAAGTCAAATAAGATGCGTTGCTTATTCGTTGTCATAGTCATGATAGGTTGGCCCTTTTTAGGTTTTTCACAAAAGCCCATGAGTCCTATGGTGGAATCCATGCTTATTTTTCCTGGGCAGGAAAAACACGTGCATGGAAGTAGCATGGTGGCATTGCCTAATGGCGACCTCTTGTCGGTGTGGTTTTATGGCAATGGCGAGCGAAATTCAGACGATGTGAAATTGATGGGGGCCCGATTACAAAAAGGGGCAAAAGCCTGGAGCGAACCTTTTTTAATGGCGGATACCCCTAATCTACCTGATTGCAATCCCGTATTATTTTTAAACCAAAGCGGCAAATTATTTTTAGTCTGGATCGCTGTGCAATCGAACCGATGGGAACAATCGATTTTGCGTGTAAAAACCACAATTAATTATACTAAACCCGGCGCCCCCATTTGGGAATGGCAAGACAATATCCTGTTGAAAATGGACGATCGTTTTGCCAAAGAAATTGCCACTAAGTTAAAGCAATTACCCTCACATGCGATTGGTTGGGCTGGTTATGCTCCTAAATACGATGAGATGATTCAAACAGCTGCGCTAGACCCAATGAAACGAAATTTGGGTTGGATGACTCGCATCAAACCCTTGCTGATTGGTGAAAATCGCATTGTTTTACCTTTGTATTCAGATGGCTTTAATTTATCCATGATGGCCATTTCAGATGACCAAGGGTCCACATGGCATCCAAGTTTGCCTGTGGTCGGACGTGGTCCTATTCAGCCTGCTTTGGTCCGTAAAAAAAATGGAAATATCATGGCGTTTATGCGGGATAGTGGAGATGATCCTCCTCGTGTGCATGTCAGTGAATCTGCGGATTTAGGGGAAACCTGGACCCCGACGATCAAATCTGAAATACCCAATACAGCCAGTGTAGAATTGCTAGTATTAAAAGATGGAAGACTCGCATTTTTGGGAAATGATATCACAGATGGCAGGTATCGTTTCCAATTATACCTTTCAGAGGATGAAGGTAAAACATGGAAATGGAAAATCCCTGTAGAAAATGTGGACCCGGGAAAGGGAAGTTTTTCTTATCCTTCACTTATACAAACCGCTGATGGCTTGTTGCGAATGACGTATTCTTCGCATGTCGGAACGGATCAAAAATCAATTAAATATGTGGTCCTTGACCCCTCAAAAATCAACTAAATGAAAAAAAGTATCACGTTATTTTTGCTGTTTTTAAGTGTGGGTGTTTTTGGGCAAAAAAAATCACAGCAACCTGTCTATGTAGACAAACCCTACTTGCAAGATTATAGTGTGAAATACTATGTAAAAGATAGTCAGTTGGCATTAAAATCTGCCTTTGCCGACCGCAACGGGGCCATCAAAATATTTAGTTCGGCGGGCTTACTATTGCCACATGATGGACAGTTTTTAAACCCAGGGAGTTTGTTGCCAGATCAACGAAATCGCACCAGCGCCCCCAAAAAAATTCAAAATTTATTGGCCTATGAAAACCAATTTGTTTTCGTGGACGATAAAGCTATTTTCAGTCATGCTTGGGCCGGAACGCTATATTCCACGCATGAATTGCCGGGGGCGACGATAGCTGCAGGCGGAAATGATTTTACATTTTTGATCTCTGATGGATCTTCTGTGCATTTAGTCAAAAAATCAAAGACGTTATTTAAAACATTTGTGACGGGAGACCAAGTATTGGCCATTAATTTTGACAAAAGCACGGGCTATTTTTGGGTCCTTACCTCAAAAGCTTTGCATCGTTTTGATGCGGCTACGGGCCAATTATCTTTATGGATTCCTGGAAATAATTTGACTGCTTTTGACGTGAAAGGAAATGAGGCGGTTGTAGGAAGTAGCGAAGGATTTTTTAAAGTTGATTTAGGCGCAAAAAAGGTGGGTGTACTCCAACAAAAAATCCCGGTAAAATCAATTACTGCGGTTAAGATTGTGGGAGACAAAGTTTGGTTTGGTTCTACGAATGGAGCATTTGCATTGCGTAAAGATGGGAAGTTCGATTATTACCAGGGGGAGCGTTGGCTACCGGGTAATGTAGTTACATCGATAAGTGAAGGACCTAGTCATTCTGTTTTGGTGTTAACAAAGGCAGGATTGGGCCAAATTTGTTTTAAGTCAATGACCTTGCATGAAAAAGCGATGTACTATGAGGGTCAAGTGCGGGACCGACATATTCGGAATGGCTTTAATGCACATTTGGATAACATGGATCATGGAAATATTACAACAGGTTATTTAGCTGATTCTGATAATGATGGATTGTGGACCTCGATGTATTTGGGAGGGGAAATTTTTAGGTATGCCGTCACAAAGGAGCCTGATGCCTTAGCGAATGTACGCGAAGCTTTTGAATCGATGGAAAGGTTGTACACGGTAAATCCGGTGCCAGGTTTTCCAGCACGTTCTTTTGAAAGACGTGGATTTATTTCTCAGCTTTCAGATCCTGAACGCTGGCAACATTCCCCTGAGGCCGAGTGGGACTGGAAATCTACTACGTCATCAGATGAAGTAATCGGACATATTTTTGCCTTTGGAGCTTTGGCGGAATTAGTAGATGTACCTGATTTACAAAAACGCTCCATCGTTTTGATAGACACGCTAATGTCCCATATCATTAAAAATAATTGGTATTTAATTGATTATAATGGAAAACCTACGATGTGGGGTCGTTGGAATCCAGCATACGTGAATGGCTTTCCAACGAACATTGGGGATCGCAAACTTAATTCATCGAACATCGTCGCAATGTTGCAAACTGCTTACCGCTTTACCAAGAAACCGATTTACAAACAAAAGGCATTTGAGCTCATGCAAAAGCATGGATATTATGAGAATTTAATGCGCCCTATAGACCAAATCGGGCATGCATCAGATAATGCTGATCCTCACGCTAAAAATCTTTCAGATGGCTGGAATCATTCGGATGATGAAATGTATTTTGTTGGGTACTGGGGTTTATATCGTTATGCATTGAATGATACTTTGCGTGCTGGGTTTAAAAAGTCGATCATCGATCATTGGGAGATTGAAAGGCCTGAAAAAGAAGGAGCTTGGAATATTTTCACAGCATTAACGGGCACTCAAAAATTTGATTTAGATGAGGCGGCCTGGTATTTGAGGGAACATCCATTGGACTTAGTGGAATGGGCTATTCAAAATAGTCATCGGGGTGATATTGAAATGCTGGCCCCTAACTTTAGGGATCAAAAGACCAAAGAGGTTTTGCCTCCGGATGAGCGACCCGTACAACGGCATAATGGAAACATGTTCAACATGGATCGCAATGGGGGCAATGGAAATGCGGAACATAGCGCTGGAGATATTTGGTTACTGCCTTATTGGATGGGAAGATATTTAAAGGTAATTAGTGCTCCAGTATCTGGAAAATAATTATTTTAGTCTTTTAATGTTGATATGATTAGTATTTGGGTATTCATAAGTGTAGCCATTCTTGTCCTGGTGCTGTGTATTTCAGTACTAAAACTTCAGCCTTTTATATCTTTTTTACTCGTTTCTTTAGGCTTGGGTTTGGCCAGTGGATTAACGACTGGGGATACAATTTCAGCGATCCAAAAAGGAATTGGAGGGACCTTGGGCTCCATTATTCCCATCATTATTTTGGGGGCGATGATCGGCAAAATGGTGGCTAAAAGTCAGGCGACTACGGTCATTGCCGACTGGCTTGTGAATGTCTTAGGGCATAAAAACTTGCCATTTGCCTTTATGATCATTGGTTTTATTGTGGGCCTTCCCCTATTTTATTCGGTGGCGTTTTTGCTGATGGCGCCTTTGGTATTATCCACGGCCCAGCGGCATCATTTACCGGTGGTGTATTTAGGAATTCCCATGCTGGCTTCTTTGTCCATCACCCAAGGATTTTTACCTCCTCATCCAGCGCCTTATTATTTGGTCACACATTTACCGGGCGCTGACATGGGTATTACTTTGGGGTTGGGAATCCTGATTTCCATTCCGGCGATGTTAGCTTCAGGTTGGCTTTTTGGGAAGACGCTGAAAAATATTCCTGCTTCCCCCATGTCTTTTGTGGAACCTCCTACGGCTGCAAAGGCACCTAGTTTAGGCGCCAGTTTGTTCGTTTTATTGTTGCCTGTAGGTTTAATTGCTATGCAATCCTTTGCCAAAAACCTTCATAACCCCTTGCTCGAGTTTGTCGGCGAGCCTATCGTGGCGCTATTGATTTCATTGGGCGCAGCTTTATATTTATTGGGATTTAATCGAGGTATTTCTTGGTCAGATTTACAAGCTTGGTTATTGGAATCCATCAAAGATATTTCTCCCTTGATGTTGACTTTTGGAGGTGCAGGCGCTTTTAAAGAAATATTACAAGCGATGAAAGTGGGGGATGAAATTTTGAAATTAACCCAACAAAGCACCTTGGATCCTTTAATTATTGCGTGGATGATTGCAGGGGTTTTGCGCATTGTGACGGGCTCATCGACCGTTGCAGGCATAACGACTGCGGGATTAATTTTACCAATTTTAAGTGCGAGCGGGACGAACCCAAATTTAATGGCGCTGAGCATCGGTGCGGGATCTATGGTCCTTTCTCATGTAAACGATGCGGGATTTTGGCTTTATAAGGAATACTTTGGAGTGAGTATCAAAGACTCATTGAGATCTTGGACCATCATGGAAACAATTTTAGCAGTCGTGGGATTAATAGGGGTGCTTGTTTTACAAAATTATCTCTAGGATTCGCCTAATTCTGACGGCTTTTGCCAAATTTTTCTTTTCTTGCAAGCTTAAACCAAACCTATTTTTATGAAGAAGTATACTATTTTATTTTTGATGGTATCTGTTGGGGCCATCGCGCAAATTGGCGTGGGCGCTAAAAAGCCCAAAAATGCCGATATGATGTTTGATGGATCTCGTTCCATGTTAGATGAAAAATGGATCTATTGGGAAGGCCCTCGTTTTGCAGCTCAAATGCCTATTAAATGGGAAATTGTTTCAGACCCAGTGGATAAAGGAACCACCGTTTCTACCAATGATCCGGCAGGAGCTGGGGGGAAATTTGGCTCAGCAGATATTGTAACCAAAAGGAAATTCCGTGATTTCAGGTTACATATAGAGTTTTTTATCCCTACAAAAGGAGGAAATTCAGGCGTGTATTTACAAAATAGATATGAAATTCAAGTCTTAGACGGCGATACCACCAAGCATGGTATGGCTGCAGTGATTAATGAAACTCCGTCTCCATATTATGCTTATAATGGAATTGGGAAATGGAATGCCTATGACATCCAGTTCCGAGCAGCTCGTTTTAAAGATGGAGTGTTAACCGAAAAACCGATAGTTTCGATGTATTTTAATGGAAAAAAAGTACATAAAAATCAGACCATTAATCAAGTATGGGGAGGCATTAATTCAGGTATTGATGGGGGAAATAATGGAGGAAAAGGGATAACGGATTCTCCCCAAGGGTTGAAACTACAGGCCGAAGGGCATGATGTTCGTTATCGAAATATTTGGATGAAGGATATGGATTTTTTAAAGGCAGATACTGATTTTTAAAAACCATTTTTGCGGATATTAGTTAAATTAAAAAACATAAATTTTATGATTCAAGTTTCAGGTTATGGCGCCTTAGATGCCACGTCTTCTATTGCTCCCATCGAATTCGAACGTAGGGAATTAGGTGAGAAAGATATTCTAATTGACATTCTTTATTGCGGTGTTTGCCATTCTGACATTCACATGGCACGTTCTGAGTGGGGACCTTCGGTGTATCCCATTGTTCCCGGCCACGAGATTGTTGGAAAAATTAGTCAAATCGGCTCTGGGGTAACTCAATTTAAAGTGGGTGAAATGGCGGGAGTAGGTGTTTTTGTGGACTCTTGTCGGGAATGCCCATCTTGCAAAAAAGGCCAAGAGCAGTATTGTGATGAAGGGTTTACGCCTACCTACAATGGGTATTATCGGGATGGAGTCACGCCAACTTTCGGAGGTTATTCAAAACAATATGTGGTGGATGAAGCATTTACCTTGCATATCCCTTTTACAAAGGAGTTAGAACGCGTGGCACCATTATTGTGTGCGGGAATCACCACGTATTCCCCATTAAAATACGCAGGCGTAGGAAAAGGTCATAAAGTGGCGGTTTTAGGCCTTGGCGGCTTGGGTCACATGGGCGTCAAATTTGCGGTATCCATGGGAGCGGAAGTGACGATGTTGAGTACGTCTCCTTCGAAAGAAAATGATGCCAAAATGTTAGGAGCCCATCATTTTGCTTTGTCGACCGATAAAGACCAAATGAAGGCATTGCGCGGAAAATTTGATTTTATATTAAATACCGTAGCAGCTAAATATGATTTAAATAAATTTTTAGATTTATTGACTGTAGAAGGAAAAATGCTTTTGGTGGGAATTCCTCCAGAAGATAATGAATTAGGGAGTGCCAAATTAATTTCGAGACGTCGAAGCATCATTGGGTCAAATGTGGGCGGAATTGCTGAAACGCAAGAAATGTTAGATTACTGCGCAGCGCATAATATTTTATCTGATGTGGAGATGATCCAAATGAAAGATATTAATGAAGCTTATACACGAATCTCTAATTCAGATGTGAAGTATCGATTTGTCATCGATATGGCGTCACTTTAGTAATTAGTCAATTTAATGGGTAATGAAATGCCTTTAGAAAATCATTTTTCTAAGGGCATTTTTGTTGTGGCTAATTGGGCTCATTTTTTTAGGTAGACAAAATGTTTAATTTGGTCTATTTGATAAAAATCAGGAAGTCCAATCACTTATTTTTGTACTAATTAAACCCCATACTAATATGCAAGCATTAAATGTAGGTCTAGCCTCTTTAATTTCAGCTATTCCTCAAGCATCTGCCTCAAATCATGCAGGAATTTTATCTGCCCATTTTGATCACATTTTAGGTACGTCTATGGACCTAAAAATCATCGCCAATACTTTTGAAATAGCTGAAAATGCGGAACAACTAGTTTTAGCAGAGATTAAAAGACTGAGCAATATTTTGGGTTCTTTTGACACGTCGACTGAATTTAGTCAGTGGCAAAAAACAATGAATGAAGCAGTTCCGGTATCAGACGAATTACATGCTGTACTACATTCTTTTGACGTTTGGAATGAAAGAACAGGGGGAGTTATTCAAGCTGCTGCTGAAGAAGTAAACCAATTATGGAAATTAGCTGCATTGGAAAATAAGCTTCCCTCGAAAGAAAGTTTACAAGAAGTGGCATCTAAAGCAAATCAATCGCATTGGGAATTAGGAGATGGTACCGCAACACATGTTACGAATGCGGCGTTGCGTTTGCATACATTTGCAAAGTCCTACATAATGGATCAAGCGAGTGAAAAGGCAATCAAAGAAATAGGTGTGGAAGGCTTGGTGATCAATATCGGGGGAGATTTAATTGTAAAAGGGAATCATACAGAAAAAATTGCTTTAACAGACCCAAGAAATAGTGCTGAGAATGCTGAGCCATTAGCCATGGTCGCATTACATAATAAGGCTGTGGCAACTAGTGGAGATTATAGAAGGGGAGTAGAAATAAATGGGTCGAAATACTCTCATGTGGTGGATCCAAGAACGGCGCTTCCGGCGGAGGAAATCATCAGTGCTACGGTGATCCATCCTGATGCGGTAACGGCTGGGGCATTAGCAACCGCGTTTAATGTATTAACGATCGCCGAATCTAAGGCTTTGGCAGTAAGTATTCCAGGATTAGAATTTTTATTGATGGATCGTGAGGGTCAGATTACGACAAGTGAAAATTGGTCTAATCAAATGTTATCTCTTGAAAATAAAGCTGCAAAATCTTCTATTTCGATGGTTAATTTGAAAGAGAAAGTATGGAATGCGAATCAAGAATTATTGATAAATTTTGAACTGGCTACTTTTGAAGGGAGGTTCAGGCGTCCATTTGTGGCTGTTTGGATTGAAGATGAAGATCATAAACCAGTGCGTAGAATTGCGATTTGGTACAATAAGCCTCGTTGGCTCCCTGAGTTAAGATCATGGTATTCGGCACTAAGAACAAACGACATTGATCTAGCCTCAATTACTAGTGCAACTCGCCCAGCTGGAAATTATTCCTTGGTTTGGGACGGAAAGAATGACGCGGGCCAATTGGTCAATCAGGGTAAATATACCGTTTTTGTGGAAGCGGCTAGGGAACATGGGACGTACCAATTGATTAAGCAGGAGATGAATTTTGATGGCAAACCGAAAGACCAGGTGCTTCCTGGTAATGAGGAAATTTCATCTGCTTCTTTGGCCTATAGAAATAAATAAATGGGAAAAACTACGGCTTCCACTACTAAGACCAACTGGAAAACACCGGTCGCCACATGGACTCGTTGGCTTCATATTTATTTGTCCATGTTTAGTTTTATCATTGTCCTATTTTTTGCGGTCACTGGATTGACATTAAATCATGTCGATTGGTTTCCAGAGAAGACTTCGGTGAAAGAATTGGACGGCAAATTAAATCCGGCTTGGGTGAATCAATCCGATACTGCAAAGATTCCGAAATTAACTATTGTTGAATATTTTAGGGCGACTCATGGGGTAAAAGGCTTATTGAATGACTTCAGAATTGATGACAGAGAATGTTCTATTTCGTTTCAAGGGCCAGGGTATACTTCCGACATATTTATTAGTCGGGAAGATGGAGCCTATCATTTAACGGAAACTAACATGGGAATTGTGGCGGTGATGAATGACCTGCATAAAGGCCGGGACACGGGCAAAGGATGGTCCTGGATTATCGATTTTTCCGCCATTTTTATGACCGTAATTTCCCTCACGGGCTTAATTTTACTTTTGTTTTTAAAGAAGAGGCGAAGCAATGGAATTTTGATTGCCTTGATAGGAATAATCGCAGTAGGAATTATTTATTGGCTTTGGTAATTTTTAAAAAAACCAAAGCCAATACATGCAATTTAGGATTTGGGACGCGGCTTCATTTTTAAGCTATCCGCTGGATAAGTGGCTTTCAACATCGCCATTTGTGATTTTGCCCATTTAATTAATACTTCTCTTTGTTGGTCTGTCAACTTTGCATTTCCATGCAATCCCAAATACGTGTAAGACGGCATGGGCATCTCTTTCTCTTCTACTTGCTCGGCAACCTCTTCTAATTTATGGTTTTGAACGGCGATCGGTTTTTGTAAAAAGGTTGAGAAATTCAAATGTTTTTTCCCGTCATTAATGTGGTGATTTAACCAAAATCCAACGGGCTCTATATTGCTATACCAAGGGTACGTAGATTTATTTGTGTGGCAATCATTACATGCATTTTTTAAGATAACTTGTACGTCTGCAGGGATTTCGTATTTCTTCGAAATATCAAATAGTTGATCGTCTGAAAGGTTTTTTTCTTGTGGAATAAATTGAATTGCGATCAGCAGGCCAATGAGGCCAAGTGTGATTTTTTTTATCATTTTTTTGAAGTTAACAGGGTTTGTAAGCGTGTAATTTACAATTTATCTGAAAAAATTAGCATATTAGTAGATAAAATCACGAAATTCTCGGATGAAATTATTCTCATGAGGTATATAATCTGTTTTTTATTTATGGCTGTTTCTTGTACAAATACTCCTTCGAAGAAAGGTACCTTTGGTTTTGATCTTGAATTTCTGACAAAAAGTGAACCTGGAGTTCTTGTATTGGAGGATTCTAGCGGTGCTGCTAAAGTCATCATATCTCCTAATTTACAAGGCCGGGTAATGACGAGTACGGCTGGGGGAAATCAAGGGATTTCTTTTGGCTGGCTTAATTATGATTTATTGGCCACTCGAAAGACGAAAAGACATATGACAGCATTTGGAGGGGAAGAGCGGTTTTGGCTTGGGCCAGAAGGGGGCCAATTTTCGATTTATTTTAAAAAGGGCCAAGATTTTACTTTTGAAAATTGGCAAGTACCATCCGAAATAGATTCAGAGCCATTTGAGCTTATTTCAGCTACTAAAACCGAAGCGAAATTTTCCAAGGAGATGCATTTTGAAAATTACCTAGGCACTTCTATGGATTTGCGGGTGAATCGAGATGTTCGATTATTGGCCAAAGAGGCGATTGACCAATTGCTTCGTATAAACGCGTCAAAAGATGTAAAGATGGTGGGTTTTGAAACTGCTAATGCCATTACCAATACCGGGAAAATTTCATGGAATAAAGCGAATGGAATGCTATCTATTTGGATTTTAAGCATGTTAAATGCTTCCGAAAAAACGATGGTTGTCGCGCCATTCAAGCAGGATGGACTTGGGCCTGTCTATACGGATGATTATTTTGGAAAGGTGCCGGCTGACCGATTAAGGCATGAAAATGGTGTCATATTTTTTAAGGCAGATGCTCAATATCGAAGTAAAATTGGCATTTCTCCTTCACGGGCTTTGCCATTTATTGGAAGCTATGATGCGGAAAAAATGGTTTTGACGGTGGCTCAATTTGATTTGCCGGGAGGAAATTCGCAATATGTTAATGGGAAGTGGGAGCTCCAAAAAGACCCTTTAAGTGGTGATGCGGTTAATGCATACAATGATGGTGTTAATAATGGGAATCAATTAGGTAAATTTTATGAGATCGAGAGTTCTTCTCCGGCGGCGGCTTTGGCACCTGGAAAAACACTAAGCCACCACCATAGAACCATTCATTTTATGGGGCCCAAAGAGGATTTAGATCAAATTAGTTTACAAGTTTTTGGTATTCCTGTGGATCAAATCAAATGATTTATGAATAAAGACGGTGGATTTTTTCCACAAATTTGACTGCATAAGGCCCATCTCCATGAATGCAAATGGTCTCTGATTTCAAAGCTATTTTCTTTCCTTCGCTCGTCAAGGCGAACCCATGTTGCAAATTAATGAATGATTGGGCTACGACATTTTCATCTTCATAAACAGCGCCTAATTGACCTCTCGGCATCAATTGGCCATCCGAAAGATAGGCTCGATCTGCAAAAGTTTCATTAGCAACCGTTAACCCTTTTTTTATTGCTTGGGTAATGGAATGACTTTGGCTGAGTCCAAATAGAACAAGTGATGGATCTAGGTCAAAAACTGCATTTGCAATGGCCTGAGCTACGATTGTATTTTTGGCAGATTCATTATACAAGGCACCATGGGGCTTTACATGATTTAGTTGGGCACCTGATTCAGCGGCTATTTTTTGTAAGATGGAGACTTGTTTGTAGACCAATTGGTATATTTCAGTAGGACTTAAATCAACGACAATTCGACCAAAATTTTCACGATCTAAGTAGGAAGGATGTGCCCCGATTTTCACCTGATGTTGTTGGCACTGTGCAATGGTGGTGCGCATGATCAGTGAATTTCCGGCATGAAATCCGCAGGCGATATTTGCCTCATTAATCAGGGGGATAATTGCCTCATCGTTGGGCATTCCTTCGCCTAAATCACAATTAATGGGTATTTTTTTCGAAGAATTCATATAATTTCAACTGGCTTATAGTATGAATTTGCTGAATGTGTTTTTGTTGGGCCACCCATTCTTTCTCGGCTGTTTCTTGGTCTGTCAAATGAAATATGACCTCGTCCCCAGGGCTTTTTTGGACTAGCTTTGGAAGGTCTGCCGATATCACGTGTGCAATTCGAGGATAGCCTCCCGTTGTTTGATGGTCAGCCATCAGGACGATGGTTTGTCCATTGGGAAGAAGTTGGATTGTGCCAAAATTTACTGCTGTTGAAATAATTTCTTCCTTACTTCTTGTCTGGAAGCTTTCATGCTGCAATCGATATCCCATACGATCTGCATGATGAGAAATTTTAAAGGGCTTGCAGCAGAATTTTCTTTGTGACTCTTCCTGTAAGCGTTCCCATTCTCGGCCCTGAATGACATGAATTTCTGGGGAATATTTGCGCCACTCGACATCAGCTGACCATGGAAATATATACAAAGAAGTGGTCGTTAATTTGGGCTTCTTTTTAAGTTCAATTTCACTATTTTTGATGAGACGTCCTTGGCCCAACAGGCCTCCTTGAACAGCTACGTAAACTATTTTGCCTGATTTTGGGGAAACAAATTGTAATTTACTATTTGTCGGAACAAGAATGGGTCTGTTCATGGGCAGGTATTTTTCATTTAATTTAGCCGTAAAATCAGCCCCCACAATAGAAATTAAACAGGGTTTTGTGAACATGATTTCACAGGCAGGAAAATGAATTTCCAATAGGTCCTCGTTTAATTTGTTGCCTACTAGCGCATTGGCAATGGAAGCAGAAAATTGGTCCATAACGCCTCCTGGCCGAATTCCTTTTGATTGCAACCCTCTCACTCCAAAATGTTGGATCGTATCTAAAATTCCTACTTTATGGATAATTAGGCTCATAATTGATTTAAAGGAATAAATTTCACTCGATCGCCCGCTTGAAGAATGGGCATGCCATTTTCTAAAAGAGGGTACTCGGTATGTCCAATGATGTTCCAACCCCCTGGGGAAAAGGACGGATAAATACCTGTTTGCAGACCTGCGATCCCAACGCTCCCAGGGACCATAGGCTGCGGAGTGGATTTTCGAGGCATCGTCAACGCTTTATTTAGTTCTCCTAAATAAGCAAATCCTGGGATGAAGCCCAACATATAGACCCGATAGGTAGGTTCAGAGTGCAAACGAATAATTTCATAGAGATCTATCCCTTTTTCCTGGCTCACTCGTAACAAGTCTGATCCGTTTTTGCCCCCATAATTCACGGGGATTTCATGTAATTTAAATGAATCATGGCGTACTAATATGGGCTCTTCTAAACGCAATCTTACTTGGTCAATGAGTGAAGCTAAGCCCATTTTTTGTTTTGCGACATCATTTAAATTATAGCAGAGAGTCAAAGAATGATAGGAAGGAATTAGGTCTATCACACCTTGTATAGGATTTTCTTGAAATTGTTTAAAACGCGCAATGACGTGGTCGTTAATTTCTGGGTTAATATTTTTCCCAAATTCTATGGTGATAGCCGAATCGCCCAATGCATAAATTTCATAGCCTTTGCGATTTTCGGAATTCATAATAAATCAAGTTTAGCCGTGTAAATTAGATGATAAAAGTTCTAAATTTTATTAAATTAGCTAAAACAATTTGAAATCAAATTTCAGGATTTGGCCAAAAGGCAGATTACTACATGACTAGATTGAATATAAAGACTTTATTAATTCTTATTTTTTGTGGGTTTAGTTTGTTGGCTCAAACAAAAAAGATCACTGTTTGTCATGTGCCTGTACCTACAAAAAAGGGATTGTTACTGGCCAAAAATAGCGCTAAATCTCAAATGACCCAAGCACCAAATTACCAGGGTATGGTTCGTATTCCAGGTGGGATATTTGGTATGGGTTCTCACACGAAAGAGGGAAGAACGGATGAATACCCTGTTCACATGGTTAAGTTGGCAGGTTTTTGGATGGATCAAACGGAGGTTACCAATGCCCAATTTCAGGAGTTTGTTCAGGCGACTGGGTATGTGACAACGGCCGAGCGGCCGATAGATTGGGAAGAAATGAAAAAACAAGTGCCTGTTGGCACCCCTAAACCCCCGGATTCTTTGTTGGCCGCTAGCTCTTTAGTTTTTATGCCGACGATCGGTCCCGTAAACTTAAGTGATTATAGCCAATGGTGGCAATTTAAACGTGGGGCGGATTGGCGTCATCCATCAGGTCCACTTTCGAATATCATTGGGAAAGAAAATCATCCTGTCGTTCAGGTTTCTTGGGATGACGCGATCGCGTATTCAAAATGGGCTGGCAAACGCTTGCCCACAGAAGCGGAATGGGAATGGGCGGCTCGGGGCGGCTTAAAAAATATGGAGTATCCATGGGGTGCGGAGTCAGTAGATAAGGGAAAAATTAAGGCAAATACTTGGCAGGGGAAATTTCCTTATGAGGATGAAGCCAAAGATGGATATAAGTTTACCACGGCTCCAGTAAATAGCTTTCAAGCGAATGGGTATGGTTTATCGGATATGGGGGGTAATGTATGGGAGTGGTGTTTTGATAATTACAGGCCTGATTATTATCAAGTTTTAAAACCTAAACTGGCGATTTCTCCACGGGGACCTAAGGATAGTTTTGATCCAGATGAGCCGGGAATCCCCAAAAAGGTTATGCGTGGCGGGTCATTTTTGTGTAATGATTCCTATTGTGCAAGTTACCGAGTGGCAGCTAGAATGAAATCAAGTCCTGATTCCGGTTTAGAGCATACTGGTTTTCGCTGTGTCAAAGAATTATGAAATTTATAGGATGAAAAAGACATTGTTCATTTTTACATTACTACTGATTTACCTAACATCATGGGCTCAAATTAAACGCAGCCCCGAACAGGATAGTTTGATCGCGCAAACGAACCGAAAGACAAAGGGTGACCATGAAAATATGTTGGCACAGCTGGGAATTACAAACTTACGCACAGGAGCAAGTGGTACGGCGACGGCGCCCAATGCGGCTAATTATGACGAATCAAAAGCCATTATTTTTCCCAATTTACCTGCCTTGTTAATAACAAATGGGGGACAAAAAGTGACCACAAAAAAAATGTGGGAGAAGGTTCGTAGGCCTGAATTGTTTGAAGAATTTGATCGAGAAATTTATGGAAGAGTTCCCTCAAACACCCCAAAGGTTCAATGGGTTGTTGTGAGTAGCAAAGATGATAAAATAGGAAATACGGAGGTAAAGGTTCAAAAATTACAAGGGATTGTCGATAACTCAATTGACCCTTCCATTGAAGTTAAAATTGATTTAACGCTAACTTTGCCTAAAGAATCAAAAAAACCAGTCCCTGTTATTGTCGAGTTGAGCTTTGTTTTTCCTCCTGGAATGCGGCCTCCTGTGTCAGCCAATGTACCGTTGGAACCCAAATGGCAAGAGCAAGTCATTACACGAGGTTGGGGATTTGCAACGATTATCCCAACGAGTATTCAGGCTGATAATGGAGCCGGATTGACTAAAGGGATTATTGGTTTAATGAATCAGGGTCAAAACAGAAAGCCAGATGACTGGGGTTCTTTACGCGCTTGGGCCTGGGGCACGAGTCGAATGCTAGATTTTTTTAGTACACAAAAACAAATTGACGCAAAGAGAATTGCATTAATGGGACACTCTCGTTATGGGAAAGCAGTTGCTGTTGCGATGGCCTATGATCCTCGTTTTGCAACAGCCTTTGTAAGCTCTTCCGGCGAGGGAGGTTTAAAAATTCACCGTAGAAATTATGGGGAGAAAGTGGAAAATGTAACAGGCTCGGGGGAATACCATTGGATGGCGGGAAACTTTATTAAATATGGTGGGCCATTGCAATGGGGTGATTTACCCGTCGATGCGCATGAATTATTAGCGCTCTGTGCGCCAAGGCCCGTTTTTGTAGGATCTGGGAGCGCGGGGGATCTTTGGGTGGATCCTAAAGGGATGTTTGAAGCCTGTATAGAGGCGGATCCGGCTTATCGCCTTTATGGCACAACGGGCATTGAACGTGTTGAATTCCCACCTATTGGAACCGTAATTTTAACCGGGCAAATTGCTTGGCGCCAACATGAAAAAGGCCATACTCCAGGGCCCAATTGGCCATTTTTTTTAGATTTTGCTGCAAAGCATTTTAAATGATATATACCATGTTAGACCATTTAATTACCTATTTTGATACCATTCCAAGCTCACATCGAGCGTTCATTTTAGCGGGGGGAATTACCTTTTTCTGGGTTATAGAGGGAGTGATCCCCATGTTTAAAAATGAGTATGGAAAGTGGAAACATGCTAAGCTGAATTTGATTTTTACCTTGACGACCATCATCATTAATTTTATTTTTGCCTCGATCATTGTGCAAGCGAGTGATTGGGCTGTGTTAAATCAGTTTGGGTTGCTACAAATGTATGCGTTGCCTACATGGCTTTTCTTTTTGATCGGCATGTTGCTATTGGATTTAGTAGGAGCTTATTTTATTCATTGGATTGAACATAAGGTTAAAGTTCTTTGGAAATTTCATATGATTCATCATGCAGATACACACGTGGATACGACAACGGCTAATCGCCATCACCCTGGTGAGAGTGTCTTTCGGGCCATATTTACGTTGATAGGGGTATTTATTTGCGGGGCGCCTATGTGGTTAGTGATGGTATACCAAAGTGTGAGTGCTTTGTTGTCTCAGTTTAATCATGCCAACATTTCTTTACCGACAGGCTTGGATAAATTCATTTCTTATGTCATCGTTTCGCCCAATATGCACAAGATTCATCACCATGATGCGCGTCCACAAACTGACTCAAATTACGGAAATATTTTCTCGATTTGGGACCATATTTTTGGCACATTTCAAGTTATGGAGTTGTCCAAAATCCGCTACGGGCTAGATGTATTAGATGGAGAGAAGGATGAAAATATGGCATACCAAATGGGCCTGCCGTTTAATAAAGACATCAAAACCGATTATTGATCCAGTCAAATTTTAGGGATAAATGAAAAAGAGAGACTTTTTGAAAAACATGGCCTTGCTTTCAGGAGTCAGCGGGCTTGAGGGTCCCCTCAGTAAAATGGAAGAATTGTTGGAGTATTCGAAGGAGAAAAATCCGGGGGATTTAGCTATTGACGAGGTGTATTGGGCTAAATACCGGAAATTATACCGATTGAAATCGGACTACATTAATTTAGAAAGTGGGTATTATAATATACTTCCGGAAGAGATTTTAGCAAAGTACGTAGCGCATATCCGTGAGGTAAATTTGCAAGGAGCTTATTATATGCGAACGGCGCAAATTGCCAATCGGGAAAAGGCAACTGCCCAAGTTGCGGAATTAATGGGATGTTCCGCTAAAGAATTGACGCTCACCCGAAATACCACCGAATCCCTAGATATGATTATTGGCGGATATCCTTGGAAATCGGGAGATGAAGCGGTGATGGCTGAGCAAGATTACCCGGCGATGTTGGACATGTTTAAAATGGTCGCCAAACGCCACGGGGTAAAAAATAACGTAATTTCATTGCCTTTAGACCCAGTGTCAGATGATGAACTTGTGGCATTATATGCGAGTGCCATTACACCCAAAACTAAGTTGCTGTTAATGTCTCATGTGGTTAATATTTCGGGCCAAGTGATGCCTGTGAAAAAGATATGCCAAATGGCGCATGAAAAAGGTGTGGAGGTGATGGTGGATGGAGCACATGCGGTGGCCCAACTCATTTACACGTTGCCCGAGTTGGGTTGCGATTATTATGGAGCTAGTTTACATAAATGGTTGGCTGTGCCTTTAGGTGTTGGAATGTTATATGTTAAAAAAGAAAAGATAGCAAAGATTTGGCCTTTGATTGCGGAGGCGGAATTCCCCGATGAAGAATTTGATATTAAACGATTAAGTCACTTGGGGACACATCCCGTACATGCGCATTTGGCTATCGCTAGTTCAATTGAATTTTATAAAAAAATGGGGCCCGAAAATAAATTAGCTCGCTTGCGGTATTTGCAAAATTATTGGACTTCCCGCGTTCGAGATATTCCTGGAGTTTTAATGAATACGCCAAAAGATCCAGCGCGTACTTGTGCGATTGCCAATGTGGGAATTAAGGGTATGTCAACGAAGGATTTAGCCACGAAGCTCCTAGATAAATATGGGATTTATACCGTGGGCATCGACAATTCAAATGTGCACGGTTGCCGAATTACTCCCAATGTTTTTACCTCTACGGCCGACTTAGATGTGTTGGTTAATGCGATTAAAGAAATGGCATCGGTTTGAAAATATGGCCAAATTGAGGTTTAATCAACTATTTTTCCTAGTTTTGTAATTAAATATTTTATTTCTGAAAAAAAGTTTTTTGAATTAA
>Ga0114958_10001539_pt1 | contig 18051 bp, 16 predicted proteins | sample C_130208_EF_Meta_FD_89577 | JGI IMG/M metagenome (GOLD analysis project Ga0114958, IMG submission 89577) | Freshwater microbial communities from Lake Croche, Canada to study carbon cycling - C_130208_EF_MetaG | ecosystem: Environmental > Aquatic > Freshwater > Lake | place: Lake Croche, Canada...
TACGAATAGTCTATATTTTTGACTGTAATTATACTAAAAATGACTGAGCCAGCTATTAAAGCAATGATTCAATTGATGGACGACTCTGATCAAGAAGTGGTTCAAATGGTTGAGGACAAGATTCGAACCTTGGGTCCGGCAATCATTCCAATTCTTGAGTCTGAGTGGGAGAACCTTAGTTTAAATCCAATATTACAAGTAAAAATAGAAAATTTGATTCATGATTTCCAATTGGAATCCATGAAAAGTAGATTGATGCTTTGGAAGCAGGGTGGGGCTATGGATTTGTTGGAAGGGATGTGGATAATAGCGACCTATCGTTTTCCTGATTATTCTTTTGCGGCATTAAAACAGGAAATGGATCAATTGTATTTTGATGTTTGGCCCCAAATTAGAGAGAATTTACATCCTATGGACCAAGTTAAGGTATTGAATGGGGTGATATTTGAGCAATTGAAATTCGGAGCCAACACGAAAAATTTTCATGCCGCCAATAACTCATTTTTAAATGTTGTTTTAGAATCAAAGAAAGGAAATCCAATTAGCCTTTGTGTTATTTATATGTGGATTGCCCAGAAATTGGGTTACCCAATTTATGGAGTGAATTTGCCTAATTTGTTTGTATTAACTTACAAACAAAAAGAAATTCAGTTTTACATTAATGTCTTTAATAAGGGCTTGATTTTTAATCGAGTAGACATAGACAATTATTTAGCCCAATTAAACTTGACGCCCAATGATATTTATTATAATCCCTGTTCTAATTTAGAAATTATCCGTCGGGTTTTGAGAAATTTAATTATGGCCTATGAGAAGTCTGGAGATGAGGATTATAAGGCCGAATTGACCGATTTAATTGCTTATCTTGATTAGTTTTCAATGGCGATGGAACAAACGAAATGTTCAAATTCTTCCATAATTACTGATATTTTTCTTTCTTTTACCTGTATATCAAAGGCATTGAGGTCAAATGATGACAGTAGGATATCTTGTTGGAATGACAAACCTGAAATTCCCATAGCTTTATAAACAGCCTCTTTACAGGTCCAGGCTTTTGTTAGATCAGCATGTTTGTCATGCCAGCGACTCCATTCTTCCGCATTTAAAAATCGAGGTCCGATTTTCTCAATATTTCTGCCATAACGTTCTAGGTCGATTCCTGCTGGTTTTTTATGGCTGATCACCGCTGCTACAAATGGAAACGAATGGCTCAATGAAATGTGATAATCTGATTTGTCAAAATAAGGTCTATTCCTTTCATCTTTTTTTAAATCCCAGGGACCCTTTGCAATTTGTTGGCATAAGTTCCAAAGACAAAATCTTGCTGCTGTTGATTCTATTTTTTTTTGCGAGGCGCTATTTTTTTGAGACTCTCCTAAGAGCCAATTTTCAGGAAAAGTTTCAAAAAAGGATACATCCTCCGTAATTTTCCAAATCATCCATTTCAATGAATCGGAAGATATTAAAAATGAATTGCTTGAAATTTGAGGCATGAATGGATGTATTTGCCTGTAAAATTATCATTTTTGTACTTAATTATTTTTTAAAATTTTACTTGCTGAGTCAAAATCTTGGAAATTAACAGAATCGACACTTTCTCAGGGCATAAGGCACCCATTTATTCCTTGGAGGAGGGGAGGGAGCCTCATTTTATTTATTCCGCAGGTTCAGATGGTTGGGTGGTGGAATGGAATTTACAAAAACCTGATGTCGGCAAAGTTTTGGCACATATAGAGGGGTCCGTTTATTGTTTGAAATTGGATAGACCTTCAGGTATTTTTTGGGTGGGACAAAATTTCGAGGGAATTCATGGGATACAAACTGAGGATCAAAGCCGAGTTTTTTCAATTTCCATGCCTAATAAGTCAATTTTTGATATTTGTTTTTGGGACAATCAAGTTTGGGTTGCACATGACCATGGGTTGATTTCGGTGTTGGATAAGGAAAGCCAACAACTCATTAAACATATTAAGTCGGGGGATAAAAGCGCCCGAAAATTTTGTCTTTTGGGTCAGGATAAAATAGCTGTCGGGTTTAGTGATGGGTTTATTCGTGTTTTTAATAAAAAATTTGAATTGGAATTTGCATGGCTTGCACACGAATTATCTGTGTTCTCAATGATCTATGATTCGCTTAGTAATCATTTACTTTCAGTCGGCCGTGATGCTAAGATAAAACGTTGGTTTCTTCAAAGTGAAAAGACGCATGTAGTCCAAGAAGTCGCGGCTCATATTTATGCCATTCATGATGTAGTAATGAGCCCAGACAAACAATTTTTTGCGAGTGCTAGCATGGATAAGACGATCAAAATATGGAATGTAAGTGATTTGAATTTGTTAAAAGTGCTAGATGCACCCAGGTATGGCTCTCATAAAAATTCGGTAAATAAATTGCTTTGGTCTTCTTATGAAGATTATCTGGTTTCAGCCTCAGATGATAAAAATATTTCTATTTGGAAAATACATTAAAGATTTTATTTATTTTAGCAGTTAATATGAGTGATAAAAAGCAAATTCTAGACATCGCATTTTCAAGATCATTTCGCGGATATGAAATATCTGAGGTAAATGAATATGTTCAAAATGTACACGCATATGAGGTTTCTGTTCAGCATACAATAGATAAGTTGGAGTCAAAAGTTTCCGATTTGGAAACAGAAATAACACGTTTAAGGGAGATGGAATCATCTTTATTTCGAGCCATGAAAATGGCTGAAGAAGCGCAAGAGAATTGGAAAATTAAAATGGCGCAAGATGCTGAGGAACAAAAATTAAGCACTCAAAAACTGGCAAAAAAAATCATTGATGATGCGACAAAGGAGGCTCAAAAAATTAAATTTTTAGCGGAGTCTGAAAAGAAGCAATTGCTGATGGGTGCCAGCCAGGAGTTAAGGGAGCAAGAGCGAACATTAAAGTCATTCAAAGAGGCTCAGCGTGAAATAGCTAAGCAATTATCATCAGTTGCCAATTTGACTTTAGGCCAATTAAGTTCATGGGAGCATTTGGAAAATGAAGTCGTTGAAATCATACCCAAGGAGAAGATAGAAAAACCAAAGGCAATCGTCAAAAAATCAAGCTCAGCAAAGAAGTCAAATGTGGTCAAGAATAAAGTAGATTCACCTAAAACAAACCAATTAAAACCCTTGACTAAAAAGAATTCCACGTCAAAAAAGAAATTGACTGATTCAGATGTGTCTACAGAAAATGTAGGAGATGATGGTTTGCCTACCTTAAATAAAGTATTAGCTGCTTATGCTAAATCGACCGGTCCCAGGGGTAAAATAGGGGACATAAATTAATCTAAATGCGTAGTTGGCAGGTTAAAATAGAAAACGTAAAATTCTTTTCGTTTCATGGTTTGTTTACTGAAGAGCGTATTTTAGGGAATGAGTTTACCCTATCGGTTTCTGTGGATCGAATTTCAAATGAAATATTTTCGGAAAAACTTGAACATTCGATAGATTATGGGGTTTTATACTCAATTTGTGCGGAGGTTATGCAAAAACCTGTTGATTTATTAGAAACCATTTGTGAACAAATTGTTGAGAAAATACAAGAAACTTGCCCTGACTATCAGTTGATCGAAATTAGTTTAACTAAAGACCATCCACCTTTAAGTCAAATGACTGGAAATTCCACCGTTAAACTATCAGTTAGTAAGGATTAGGTTAAATAGTACATAATAATGTAAATTTGCTTAAATTTTCATCACATGCGTCATCAAGTAACGATTAAGGACATTGCAAAGCGACTGAATATTTCAGTGGCTACAGTCTCAAGGGCGTTGCGAGATCTACCGGATATTCATCCTGACACTAAAAAAATGGTGGTTGATTTAGCTGAAGAGTTAGATTATCAGCCGAATGTGATCGCCACTAGTTTAGTGAAAAGTAAGACTAAAACCTTAGGGGTCATTGTACCAGACTTAGGATATTATTTTTTTTCTACTATTCTAAAGTCGATCGAAGAGGCAGCAATTTTAGCTGGTTACAGCTTGTTGATCACCCAAACGCAGGAATCTTATGAACGAGAATTGATTAATATTCAGAATTTATCTAGGGGCCAAGTAGAAGGCATTATTATTTCATTATCTAGAGAAACTGTTAATTTGGATCATTTAACGCGATTGCAAAGAAGGGGGATCCCCTTAGTTTTTTTTGATCGAGATAGCGATGATATTCATGCGTCCAAAGTGATGGTTGACAATGAGCAATCTGCTTATGAAGCCGTTAAGCATTTATTACAAGCTGGCTGTCAGCGTATTGCTTTTCTTGCAGGACCTACTAACGTTTCTGTGAGTAACCAACGAATTTCCGGCTATTTACGAGCATTAGCAGAATCCGGTGTTAAAGAGGATTTGAATTTAATTATTCATTCAGATTATATTCAAGATTCAGCCACTCTTTGCACTCAGGAGCTGATGAAGGCTAAAAATCGACCAGATGGCATTTTAGTGGTTTCTGACCGATTGGCCTTAGGGGTTTTAGTGGCTCTGCGAGATTTACAAATTTCAGTGCCAGAAGAAGTAAAAATAGTGAGTTTTAACAATGAGCCCGTTTGTTCGATAGTTTCTCCTTCTATTTCGTCGGTTTCACAGCCATTGGAGGAGATTGGCCGTTTGTCTGTGGAGCTTTTACTAGATCAAATAAATCACAAAGGGGAGGATTTAAAACCAAGGGTTGAAGTGTTGAAAACCCAATTAATGGTCCGGGAGTCTTCTTCTAATAGGAATTAGTTCTGATTTTCAACGACTTTTCTTGTCCATTTTGTATGTAAATCAAAATGTGTAATCCCGGGTTTAATTCAGCAATTAATTCCTTGTTGATCATACCGCTTTGCTTAAATTCCTTTGTTTTTCTACCTAATAAGTCATAGACAGTAAGTGATTCAAATGGAATATTGACGGATTCTTCCATGCTTTGAATGGCCAAAGGAGGATTGACTTTGATATCGAATGACTCTTGAAAGCAATTTTGTGGATCAGATACTTTAAAAACTGTATTCTCAATGGGATTTACTTTTATGTTTTTTGTTTTTTCTCCGTTCGACCATACATAATCACCAGACCAAGAGGCGGACAAATCTAATTTGTCAAAATAATTGATCGTTTGAGTACTAGATGCCTTTAGGTTAAGATCTTTAAAGATCGTGAATTGATCTAGTACATTTCCTTCTTCATTGATAAATTTGGCATCTAATCTTTTTCCATTAATTTCGAAATAAAAAGATCCTGCTTGGCCCGCCAGGCTAGTTTCCATCACAGGGTGAAGCCCATATTTTAGCGTTCCAGGACCACCACCAACGCCATTAACTACATAAATAACGCCATTTTTATCCGTATTGCCTGTTGAGAATAGGTAAGGGCATGAATTTGTTGACTTGTCATAACGTCCGCTAGAACTTTGTGGCCAATGGACTGATTTGTTGAATTCGGAAGATAAACCATACTGGTTTTTTAGCGGTTTACTTCTTTCAAAAACGTGGCTGTGTCCGGAAAGTACAAGGTCCACATTATTCTCATCAAATACTTTGGGTAAAATAGCTCTTAAATTGATTAATTCAGGAAATTTATCAGAATCTGAATCGTAGGTACCTTTGGTATAAGGGGGAAAATGGAAATAAACGACTTTCCAAAGCTGCTTAGTAGCCTTTAAATCATTTTTAAGCCAAGTTAATTGGTCTGAGGGTCCATCAAAAATACGCTTATTATCTTTCCCATATGCATAAGAATCTAAGCAAACAAAGTGGGTATTTCCATAATCAAAGGAATAATAGGACTCAGAACCAGAAGCTAGGCCTCCTAATTCACCCTTTGTTGGTAAAGTGAAATTCTGAAAATAGGCCATATCGGGAAAATCTTGAGTTTTTGGATATGCATCATAATCATGGTTGCCAACACTCGGAAAAAGGGCTGACTGCTTCAATAAAGGGCCATTCTGGTAAATTTGAAAGAAATTAGTCTGAAAATCATCATCATTACCACCCGAATAAACATTGTCTCCTTGGGTCAAGAATAGGTTGGTGTACGTATTGCCAACAAACTTCTTAAATCCTTCATAGACATTTTTTTGATAAGGACCTACGGGATACATGTCGCCAACGGTCCACACGCTAAATTTTTCCTGCGAGCCAACGGTAGGAGCAGTTTTAAAGAAATAAGTGGAATCTCCCGCGAATTGACTAGCACTCAGCCTAATGCGATAAAAATAGGTATTGGACGCGGTTAATGAGTCAATTAAAACTTGGTGTTCGGTCGTGGTTTGACTTGTTTTTTTTGAACGGCTAAACGTTTTGCCATCATTGCTTATCTGAACCTCACTTAGGATGGCTTGATTTGTTCTATACCTTATTAGTACTGATTTTTCTCCGACCATTTGTAGGTAGGGTGTTCTGGTAATTTGCTGACTATAAACCCGTGTTGAGCCTAAAAAAAGACTAATTACAAGGATAAAAAAGGAGGACAGCTTTGATTTCAACACGTTTTTTGAAAGGACTCTTAGATTAGTTCCTCAAAGCTATGGATTTGATTTTTTACTACCTAAAAAAACGTATAATTTGATCTATTTTTTCTTGGAAAAATTGAGAGAATTTATGATATTTGTAACTATTGGAAAATCCAATTAAAATCTGGAAAATAGGTTTTATTATTTGGATTGTTCATGGAATCAAACCATTATTTATGTCTTTAAATTCTAATATTATCCCTATCAACATCGAAGATGAGATGAGAGGGGCGTACATCGATTACTCGATGTCGGTAATTGTTTCTCGTGCTTTGCCGGATGTTCGTGATGGGCTTAAGCCTGTGCACCGACGAGTACTTTATGGAATGGAGGAGTTGGGCGTTAATTACAATAAATCCTACAAAAAATCGGCTCGTATTGTCGGCGAAGTTTTAGGAAAGTATCATCCACATGGTGATTCTTCTGTATATGACACCATGGTGCGTATGGCCCAGGACTGGTCTTTGCGCTATCCCTTGGTGGATGGGCAAGGTAACTTTGGATCGGTTGACGGTGATTCTCCTGCAGCTATGCGTTATACAGAGGCACGGTTAAAGCGAATTGCAGATGAAATGCTGTCGGATTTAAATAAGGAGACGGTCGATTTTCAACCCAATTTTGATGATAGCTTAGATGAGCCAACGGTCTTGCCAGCTAAGATTCCAAATTTACTTTTGAATGGTACCTCGGGTATTGCCGTGGGAATGGCGACCAATATGGCGCCACATAATTTAACAGAAGTGGTGGATGGCATTTCGGCTTATATTGATAACCGTGATATTACGATTCCGGAGTTAATGCAATATATCAAGGCTCCTGACTTCCCAACTGGCGGGACTATTTATGGAGTTCAGGGAGTAAAAAATGCATTTGAGACGGGTAGGGGACGAATTGTGGTAAGAGGAAATGCAACTTTTGATACGTCTAAAACTGGTAAGGAACAGATCATAGTATCTGAGATCCCTTACATGGTCAATAAAGCTAATTTAATTAAGCAGTGTGCTGATTTAGTTAATGACAAGCGTATTGATGGAATTTCGGAGATCCGAGATGAGTCTGATCGTCAGGGAATGCGTATCGTGTTTGATTTGAAGCGAGATGCGGTGGCTAATGTGGTTTTAAATAATTTATATAAACATTCAGCGCTTCAATCTTCCTTTAGTGTCAACAATGTAGCCTTAGTTAAAGGAAGGCCAATGATGTTAAATCTTAAGGATTTGATTCATTATTTTGTTGAGCATAGAAATGAGGTGATTATTCGCCGTACACAATATGATTTACGTGAAGCAAGGAAGCGTGCACACGTTTTGGAAGGCTTTATTATTGCCTTAGACAATTTAGATGCAGTAATTAAATTGATTCGTGAGTCTAAGGATCCTTCTTCTGCGCAAGAGGGTTTAATGTCAACATTCCAATTATCTGAAATTCAATCGAAGGCTATTCTTGAGATGCGTTTACAACGCTTAACTGGAATGGAGCGTGAGAAAATCATGAATGAATTTGCTGAAATCATGAAATTGATTGATGATTTGGAGGATATTTTGGCCAAACCTGAGCGTCAATTGCAGATTATTAAGGATGAGTTGACCGACATAAAAGCTCGGTACGGTGACGAGCGCAGGACGCAAATCAATATGACGGATGAAGAATTTTCGGTGGAGGACATGATTGCGGATGATGAAATGTTGATCACTGTATCTGCTCAAGGCTATATTAAGCGTACGGCAATCACGGAATATCGGTCACAAACTAGGGGAGGAGTGGGTTCACGTGCGGTGGCGACAAAAGATGATGATTACACCGAGCATTTATTCTCGGCCACGATGCATAATTGGTTATTATTTTTCACGGAACGTGGAAAATGTTTCTGGTTACGTGTGTATGCGGTGCCAGAAGGTTCAAAAGTTTCAAAGGGAAGACCGATTCAAAATATGATGAATATTGAGAATGGCGATACGATAAGGGCTGTTATTAATGTGACATCGATTACGGATCCTGATTACATTGACAATAATTTCATTGTTATGTGTACCCAAGATGGAACCATTAAGAAGACCTCTTTGGAAGCATATTCTAGACCGCGTCAAAATGGAATTAATGCCATTACGATTCGTGAGGGAGATCGATTATTAGATGTTGCGTTAACGAATGGAAATAATCAGATTGTCATCGCGACGAATACGGGTCGTTCGGTACGTTTTGAGGAAACTCGAGTTAGGCCTATGGGCCGTACGGCTGCGGGGGTTAAGGGTATTTGGATAGACGAAAAAATACCAACTGAAAAGGTAATAGGTATGGTTTGCGTATCGGATCCCGCGGTGCAACAATTGTTAGTGGTATCAGAAAAAGGTTTTGGTAAGCGTTCTGAGGTAGATGCCTACCGATTGACAAATAGGGGAGGAAAGGGTGTTAAAGCACTTAATATCACCGAAAAAACAGGTGCATTGGTGGCCATCAAAGAAGTGGACGACAATGATGATTTAATGATAATTACCAAAGCTGGTATTTTGATTCGTTCATCAGTTGCTGAACTTCGTGTCATGGGTAGAAATACACAAGGTGTGAAACTAATTCGTTTGAAAAATGAATCTGACGAAATTTCATCCGTAACTAAAATTGAAAAAGAACCTGAGCCGGAAGAGGTAGAGATCGTGGAAGGAGCAGAAGCTATGGAAGGAGCGGAGGTGATTTCGGAAGGTGCTGAGTCGGCAGAAGCAGATGTGTCTAAAGAAGTTAGCGGCGAAGGCGAATCTACGGATGGTGATATAGCTGACGAACTAATAGAAGAGTAAATTTTTATCGGCCCAAATTTATTTTGGGCTTTTTTCTTAATTTAAACAAAAACAATGAAAAAATTAGTTTTAACCCTGTTTACTGTAGCTATGGCTGCAGGCTCGACTTTCGCTCAGGTGGATAAGGCTTTGGTCGAAGCGCAAAAGAAAGCCATTTTAGATGCTGTTAAAAAAACAGACGAAGCGGTAAAGAAAACCCCTACTAAACCAAAACCATGGTTGGAAAGGGCAGTGGCATATTTAGATTTGGCATCGTTTCCGGATTCGACGCTTGCATTAAAGGATGCTGATGCTTCATTTAAGGCATTAGAATACATCGCTGAAGCGGTAAAATTAGACACTAAAGATGGTAAAAAAGGGTCAACAGCTAAGGAAGCAGAGGTTTTGTTGACTGGTCGTGAAAAAGCTTATGGTGCATTAATGAACATGGGGGTCATAAAATACCAAGGAAAGAACTATGCCAGTTCATACAAGTACATGAGTAAGGCGGCTGAACTTTTACCTAGTGATACTACTTCTGCGATGTATACAGGAGTTGTGGCCCAATTATGTCAGAAAGATGCGGAAGCTAAGGCTGCTTATGAGCATTATATGAAAATTGGTGGAAAAGATATGGCGATCATGTATGGATTATCACAAATCTATAAGGTGGCTAAAGAGGAAGATAAATCGTTAGCGATCATTGACCAAGCGATTTCTATTTATCCAAATAATAAGGATTTGAAGAACGAAAAATTTAATATGTTAATCTCGTTTAATCGGATCGATCAGGCCATAGCCCAGTTAAAAGCTACTTTAGATAAGGATCCCAAAGATGCCATGTCATGGTTAAATCTTGGTTTATTGTATGAAAATAAGGTTTCAGGAGTCAATGAGGAAGCACGAAAAATCCAAGAAAAAACGTTTAAAGTAAATGAAGCGAAACGCAAGTTGGCAGCACAAAAAGACCAAGTGGATTTGTTCTCAGATGAAGTAAAGCGGACTAAAGCTAAATTAAAAACGACTCCTCCCGCAAAACAAGGTCCTATAAAAGCCCAAGTGAGCAAGTTGGAATCAGATTTAACTAATTATACCTCAGCTTTAAATGATCTTAAGGGTGATTTAACAAAGGCAGAGTCAGAAATAGGGGATGTGGCAGCTAATGCAGCTAAATTAGCAGAATTGAATGCTAAAATTGCTGAATACAGAAAAGATTTACCCACGTATTATACGAAGGCTATAGCTGCAGATGAGAACTATTACGATGCTTTATACCAGTTAGGTGCATATTATTACAATGAAGGGGTCGAAATCAAGAAGAAAGTAGATAATATGGACATGGATACCTACAAAAAAGAAGGTAAGGCGGTAGAGGCAACAATATCTGCTAAATATGAGCAGGCTTTGCCATATTTTGAAAAAGCATTTAAGAATAAGAAGGAGGAAGATTTAAAAGAGGTTTTAAAGCAGATTTATAAGGCTTTGAAGCTTGAAGCTAAATTAACTGAGATTGACAAGTAATTGGTCAATTACAAAAAAAGTCTATATTTTTTATTGAAAGGCCGACAAAATTTGTCGGCCTTTTTATTTCTAAGATTTTGATATGTTCTCAGCATCTAATGTTTTATCACCATTTTTATTCTTTATCGGCCCATTAAAGTTATCTGAAGTAAATATTCAATTATCTATTTAACATAATATAAATTATAAAACAAATACGAATAAGGTAATTTCGCTACAAAATCCTGTTGTCGAAGTATTAAATTATTCGAAACTTACCATCTAGGAAGATAAATCTTCCCTAATAAACTTAATTTCTCGTAAGGAATATAATTGGTTTGAACTAAGTTGCTATAGGAAATTTTACGCTAAACTCTGTCCAGCCATTCTGTTCGGATTGAACAGAAATAGATCCTAGGTGTAGACTTACAATACGTTCGACAAGCGAAAGTCCAATGCCATACCCTTTAGAAGCTGCTGTATTTTCAGCCCTAAAAAATGGTTGAAAAATATAGGGAATATCCGCCTCTGGGATTCCCTTTCCTTCATTTCTTATTTTTATTTCAATGGTTTGATCTATGATTTGAAGGCATACATGAGTTTGTTTATTTGTGCTAAATTTACAGCCATTTTCAATCAGGTTTTTAAGGGCTGTTAGGACCAATTTTTCATCACCTTTAATTTGAAGTAATTCCTCATCATCTGGCATGAATTGAGTGTCGATCATTACTTTATAGGTTGCATTTAATTTTTGGGTCAGACTACGTGACTCCCACATGATTTCATCGATTCTTAGGATTGAAAAACTAGCTTGATAATCTGATATACTTATTTTATTGAGTTCCAAAAGACTTTCAGTAATGGCTGCCAGGTCTTGGGTATCTTCTAGTACTGATGCTATCGTTTGTTTATAATCTTCTATTTTTCGTTCATTTAATAAGGCAACCTCTAATTGGGATGATATTTTTGTCAATGGATTTTTTAATTCATGAGATACATTGGCAATGAAGGTTTTTTGTAATTTAAATGCATTTTCAATGCGTTCTAATAAACGATTGATCGTAATGACCATCTTCCCTATTTCATCTTCAGAATCGTCAGTATTCAGCCTTTGTTCCAATCTTTTAGGTGATAATTGGTCTACTTGCTTGATGACTTCTGATATGGGTTTTACAGCCCTACCTGCAAAAAACCAACCTGAAATGACGACGATAAAGACAAATAGGAGGAAAAGGGCAATTAATATATTTTTTAAATCTTTCGCATTTTCTGCAGAGTACTGATCTTCTGCACCTGCGAATACCACTATTTGTCCTTCTGGAGTGACAAATACAGTTCCTAGTACTTCTAATTCATTTATTTCAAACCTAACTTCTTTCTTTTTAAACACCTCTTTAACCCGGTCTACGTCAATATGAAAATTGATGGTGTCATTTGAACGGTAAATACGCTCATGGCAAGTATCATAAGCCATAATATTTTCTTTATATAAAATATCTCGATTGGCTCGATTGATTATACCGAGTAGTTTAGAATCTACTTGATTTACATTGACTAATAATTCAGCTGCCGTATTGGCTTTTTGGCGTAGCCGGCTATAAAATTTATCTTTATAATTTTGTTGAGAAAAGACATAAATAATAAAATAAGATACGAATAGAATCGCCGAAACTAAATAAGTAAACTGATATGTTAGTCGAGAACGTATCTGCATTTTTTATTCCTGTCGTAAAATGTAACCCATCCCAAATTGAGTATGTATCAACTTGCTTGAAAAACTTTTATCGACTTTTTTGCGTAAATAATTTACATACACTTCGATTAAATTCGAACTATTCTCATCTTCAACCTCCCATATATTTTCAGCAATTTCAGCTTTTGAAATAACTTTTTCTTGGTTTCTTAGGAAGTATTCTAAGAGCTGAAATTCTTTGGAAGTTAAATGGATCATTTGTCCAGCCCTACTCACCAGAGAACTCGTTAAGTCCATTTCTAAATCGGCAAATTTTAAAATCTGAGCCTCTATAATCGTTTGATTAGACCGTTTAATTAATGCTTTTACTCGTGCTAAAAATTCCTTGAAGTCAAAAGGTTTAGGTAAATAATCATCCGCACCTGCTTCGAAGCCATTTAATTTATCATCTGTTGTACTCAAGGCCGTCAGCATTAAAATGGGGGTCTGAATCCCCATAGACCGCAATTGTTTACATAAATCTAAACCATTAATACCCGGTATAATGACGTCCGAAACAATGAGTTGGTACGTGTTAGCCAGCGCCAATTGTTTTCCCATTTGGCCATCATAAGCTACCGAAACATCATAGTTGTTTTCTTCCAATCCTTGTTTTAAGGATTGGACGGTCTTAGGTTCATCTTCAATTAATAAGATTTTAATCATTTTAAAATAGATACTAAATCTGCTGGGGAATAATTGATCGATTTTAATACTTTATTGTCTGATTTACGAAATACCTTCCAAACGCCATGCTCTTCTTTTATTTCAGCCTCCGTACCATCTTTATCTTGATAAAATTTGACGGTATACTCAGCTTCCTCTAAACTTTGACAAGCCTTCGACATATTGGAACGCTGTACTTCATTAAATAAATCGACAAACTTGTCGCCTAATCCAAATTCTAGAACTGCTCCTGAAAGCACATATTGTAAATCACACAGGGCATCCGCAATTTCTACGAGATCTTTTGCTTCGATTGCTTCTTTTAATTCATCTAATTCTTCAGCCAGTAAGCTAACCCTCAGTCCACACCTTTCAGGCGATGGAATAGTTGGTTCTGTTAATATAGGTGCCCCAAATGTCTGATGAAATTGAGCCACTTGGTTTAATGAGTCTAATTTTTGCATAAAATAATTACGTATATGTTTTAAAATTAAACAATATTAATCCAATAGTCAAAAATACCCACAGGACTTAGATAATGAACCAATTGTCAACATATTGTATACTTATCCACAATTAATTGTGGACAAGTGGCCTAAAAGTTGTGGATAAGATATTACACATCGACTACAATCATATTTCAAAATACAATTGTGCACAAGTGTGGATATCTTGTGGATAAGTGAAATATACAGATTGACACCCAAAAAATCTAAAATATTTTATAGGACTAAAGTATAATTTGCTACTCAGATGGTTTACTTTCAGTAAATGTGCCATCTGAGTAAAATATAATGACACGATCAATTTTCTTATAAAGTGACCTTCCTAAGCTTGAATTATTTTCCGGGATAGGGTCCGAAGCAATTGTGGTTGGCGATTGTGCTAAATGGCTCTCTCTTGTTGACCTCCTGAGATTCGATCGTACAATAGTAGACTCCGTAGAAATATTTTTAACGGATTCTAAGGCGGCATCATTCGAGGCTTCAAATAAATTACTTAAAGGTAAAATCTCTTGGCTTGAAGGAACGGAAGTTTTTGCTCCAGAAATGGATAAGGTCCGATCCTCAAACAACAAGTCTTCTGCACTGACTTCTGGAAATGCAGATAGTATTTTCTGTACGACGTCTAAACTGGGTTTGTTTCTGCCAGATAAAATATGAGAGATACTACTCCTAGGAATTCCCAATACATCCGCAAACTGAGAAGAGCTCATTTGCTTTCTTTTGATTAACAATTCTATTTTATCGCTTAGATTCATGAAAAAACTTTTGTAAATAATGAGTAACAAAAGTAAATTTTAAGAAATTAAAACGCAACAAGATATTAATATTTATTTTGTTTACAAAAGTGATATACAATCGTGGTGTATGGCAATCTGTTTACTTTTGTACAATCCTCCTACAGCCTTTTTAAAGTCTTTTTTAGACATACCTAATTGCTCATAAATTAGTTCGGCTGGGCTTTTGTCATGTAACATGAGTACGCCATTATTTTCTTTTAGCGCCTTTAAAATACGCGTTATTTGATTATCTACACGCACATGTCCCACAGGCTCCAACCTTAAATCCAGTTTACCATCGGGCCTAATGTTAGAAATATAAACATTTGTAAATTCACCCATGTTTAACTTTGTAAACAATTGATTTTTAAACAACAAGCCGATTACACAATTGTTAACTAGGCATTTGATTCCTAAATCGGTGTATTCAAATGGAATTACTTCTATTTTGTCGCCAATTGTAAACATACTTTCTGCGTCAACTACCGGTAGAAATTTTTCGATTCGAGCTGATGCTACAATGCGATCGGTTTGTGCATCGAGGTAAATATAGACAAGATATGATCTGCCAACAGTCATTTTTTGAAATTGCTGGCTAAATGGGACAAATAGATGTTTGGCTAATCCCCATTCTAAGAATACGCCTAATGGGGTAACTGAATGTACTTCTAAATAGGCAAATTGGTTTATCGTGGCTAGTGGCCTCAAGGTCGTAGCTATGATTCGATCCTCAGAATCTCTATAAATAAATACCTCCAAAATATCATCTATTTGATATGTTTCGGGTACATATTGCAAGGGTAGCAATATTTCATCTTCATATCCATCCAAGTAAAGACCAAAAGGAACTTCCTTAATGATTCGCAAGCGATTGTATTCGCCAATTTTCAATTCATTTTCCATAAAAAAACCCGGTGTATAAGACCGGGTGTAAAGGTAATCATTGATTTTGGATTAGACTACGACATTATTTTCGCGTAATGCCTGATTTAACGATGTTTTCAAATCCGTGCTCTCTTTTCTTTTTCCTATGATTAATGCACAAGGAACCCCATAGGTGCCTGAAGGAAATGTTTTTTGAATGCTACCAGGAATAACCACTGAGTTTTCGGGTACAAAACCAATGTATTCAATAGGCTCTGGGCCTGAAACATCAATGATTTTGGATGAGCCTGTTATCGTCACGCCAGCACCCAAAACAGCTTTTTTACCTATGTGGGCGCCTTCAACAACAATACAGCGAGACCCAATGAAAGCTCCGTCTTCGATAATAACAGGAGCTGCTTGAGGTGGTTCTAACACTCCACCAATGCCAACACCTCCACTTAAATGTACGTTTTTACCTATTTGTGCACAACTTCCAACGGTCGCCCAAGTATCAACCATAGTTCCTTCATCCACAAATGCACCTATATTGACATATGATGGCATTAAAATGGTGCCCTTTGCAAGAAATGCGCCATAACGCGCTACAGCTGGGGGAACAATTCTAACCCCTAATTCTTTATAATTTGATTTTAAACGCATTTTATCATGATATTCAAAAATGCCTACTTCACTTACTTCCATCTGACGGATAGGGAAATACATCACAATCGCCTTTTTAACCCACTCATTTACTTGCCATGATCCATCTTCTCTCGGAGCAGCCGTGCGAAGTAGACCTTTATCTACCAAATCTACTACTTCTTCAATGGCTTTAATCGTTTCGATGTTTTTTCTAAGTTCAGGATTATCCCAAGCCTCTAAAATAATTTTTTCTAAGGTTTTCATATAAATCTTATGCAATTATTGAAATACAAAGTACGTGTAAAATGATGAAATACTCAATCGATTTAGAAAATAAAAGATCTCATTTCTAACCTTTTAAGTATTTTTCGAACCAAAATAAACGTTCAATTTAACTTAAACTTTAATATTTCAATCAATTGATTTACAATTACTTACGAGTTAAAACAAAATTTAATTTTGTGATTTACTTGCTTTGAATTTAGCTAAACTGACAAGTGACATTCTGTCACTCCCCTACCCCAACGGAACATTGAAGTATTTTGATATACAAATATAGCGAAAAAGTTTGAATAAAAAACGTATCCAGTAATTATTTTGCAAAAATCATATATTTAGCTTTTTTGATAAATAGTAATAATGCGATTTACATTTGTGATAATCTTATTTTAAAACGTTTAAATAGCCATAATTGCATTTTAAAAACTTGTTATAGTTATATTTATTTTATAATTTTGATTTTTACTAAAAAAATCAAATTATTTATTCAATGAAAAAAATAAAAGTAGCTATTAATGGTTTTGGTCGCATAGGTCGGCTTACTTTTCGCAGATTGCTTGAAAAGGAAAATGTGGAAATTGTTGCTATCAATGATTTAACTGACAATGCAACTTTGGCGCATTTATTGAAATATGACTCAGTTCATGGTCGTTTCAACGGTACCGTTAGTTCTGATGCGGATAGCATTACAGTGAATGGTCAAGCAATTAAGTCTTTTGCTGAACGTGATCCAAAATTATTACCTTGGGCTTCTTTGGGCATAGATGTAGTTTTAGAATCTACTGGTCGTTTTATTGATCAAGCGGGTGCTGGTCAACATTTAACTGCTGGTGCTCGTAAAGTGATTATTTCTGCTCCTGCAAAAGGTGATATTCCTACGGTTGTATTGGGTGTCAATGATGAAACATTAACAGATGATATGACAATTATTTCCAATGCTTCTTGTACGACCAACTGTTTAGCTCCAATGGCTAAGGTTTTAGATGATACTTTTGGAATTGAAAAAGGATTTATGACTACTGTTCATGCTTATACAGCAGATCAGAATTTGCAAGATGCACCTCACGCAGATTTACGCCGTTCTCGCGCAGCTGCTTATTCCATTATACCTACTTCTACAGGAGCTGCTAAAGCTGTTGGCCTAGTATTACCTCACCTAAAAGGTAAATTAGATGGAAACGCGATGCGCGTTCCCACCCCAGATGGATCAGTAACTGATTTTACAGCTTTATTAAAGCGTGAAGCTACTGTCGCGGAAATTAATGCAGCTTTAAAAGCAGCAGCAGATGGTCCTATGAAAGGAATATTAGAATATACAACTGATGAGATTGTATCAATTGATATTATTGGTAATTCACATTCTTGTATTTTAGATTCTAATTTAACTACCGCGATGGGTAATTTAGTCAAAGTTGTGGGTTGGTATGATAATGAATTTGGATATTCTTCTCGCGCTGCAGATTTGATTGCTCGTGTAGGCTAATGAATTTATAAATTATAATAAAAAAGAGGTCTAAGAAATTAGACCTCTTTTTTATTGATGGCTCTTAGGTAATTAATCGGGAATCCCTTTTCGTAGAAAATTTTCTCAAACCTTGTTTTTATTCCAAAATGGTCCTTATTCCATGACGATTCATATAAGTCATTTGTTTTAGCGACAATATCAAATTGATATAATCTAAGGGTGTCAATTGAATAATCAAAAAAAGGAACAGAATCTGTTTTGATATGAAGTATCCCATTGGGCTTTAATACTTTCTTGTACTTATTTAAAAAATTAGGATGCGTTAACCTTTTTTTCTCATCTCGA
>Ga0114958_10001540_pt1 | contig 18047 bp, 18 predicted proteins | sample C_130208_EF_Meta_FD_89577 | JGI IMG/M metagenome (GOLD analysis project Ga0114958, IMG submission 89577) | Freshwater microbial communities from Lake Croche, Canada to study carbon cycling - C_130208_EF_MetaG | ecosystem: Environmental > Aquatic > Freshwater > Lake | place: Lake Croche, Canada...
CAATGCCCCGCTCCCAGTGCCAGCGCATCCGGGTGAATCGGAGGCCGATTCCGCCGGCACGGAGTTTTTCCAGCACGGGGCGTTTGACAAAATCCGGGAGGCCCACCCGGTTGAGATAGAAAATGCCGCAAACCAAGAGGAGGAGGAGCAGCCAAAGGGTGATGCGTAGGCTGCGGAAACCGATGCGCAAGCGGCGCCAAAAAGAGTTTGGTTTGCGCTGCACCATCGTCAGGGAATGTTCGCCGGGATTGTCAGATAGGTCAGCACGAATTGATACACCCCGAGCGACAGCTCAAAAATCCAAGGCGCCTGTTCAGGCGCGGCGCTGGCATAAGGCAGACCGGATGCAGCCATACCGCCCATTTCCAGCCGGCGCTCAGTCCCGTTGGTGAGCGTCAAGGTGATGGTATGTCCGCGGGTGATGAATCCGAATTGGTCGCGCTTTGAAGTGTCACCGGCCGCCCATGCCGCCGCAGTCAACAGGCCTAGCCGATGGCAGGCCTCATCAAGGGCGGAGGCGGTGATCTCGTCCATGATGCCCTGGGAGCCCGGGGCGAATGTCCACTTGCCGGTGCCGGTGCGGAGGAGTTCACGCACCTTGCCTGCCTGTTGGATTTTGATCCGGGCGACTTCGTTTTCCGAAAATGTCCAGATCTGCCGGTCGCGGAGCTGCCAGCTGGCGTCGGGTAGATTTTGGAAATCGGCCAGTTTGACCGCATAGACCGGACTTTCCCCGGCGCGGCGCACGTAAATCAGATTGTCCTGGTTGGTGCCGAAGTCCAGCTGAGCCAGCACGGTGTTGGTTGGCAGGCCGGAGGCGTTGGTGCCCGCGGTTTTGACGATGAACCGGCTGATCGGTTCTGCCAAGCCCTTGGCCGGCAGGTCCTGGTCCGTGACGACATCCTTCACGAACTGCACCACCTCCAGACCGGTGAGCTGTCCGATCAGGTTGGTGACCCAGGCTGTGTCCGCTTCGAACCCTTCTGGAAGCACCTTCCAGCGCCCGCCTTGCCGCTGCAGTTTGAACCGGTCCCGGGCGTGCACCTCGATTTCGTCAATGGGTGAGGTCGGAGTCACAAGCCGCCGGTCGCGGAAGGATTCGTGGGAGTCGCGCCAGGGTTCCAGTGGGGAGCGGGCGACGGTCACAACGGAAGGCCGGCCTTGGCACCGGGCGAAGATCTGGGATGTGTCGTTCGTGGGGCTGCGGCCGAAATCAAGACTTAGCAGGCAGTTGGTTCCGCGCAGGAGGCTGACGCTCAGTTCCGGACTTTGCAGGCCGAAGGCTTCCAGATCCGCTTTGGGATTATCCGAAACAAAGCGCCCGGCCTGCAAGGAGCCCAATTGACGCAAGGCGCTGACCACCTTGCCCCCGTCGGCGCGGGATTCCATTGGCAGGATCATTCGCCAAAGCCGGTTGGTGGGGTCCAACTGGAGTTCGAGCACCTTGCCCGAGTTGGTCACCAGCAGCCGGTCGAAGGCGAGTTGCCGCCAGTCGGCCAGAGCCAGATCGCGCCACTCATTTACCGTTCGCGGAATGAACCGCAGAAAACCGGCATCCACAATGAATACGCGATCATCCCCGATTACCTGCACAAAAACCTGATCGCCGGGAGCGGTCTGGTTACCGATCAGGATGCGGGTGGATCTGCCGACGCAGTCCAAGGCGAGCGTCAACTGGGGGCTGGAGAATCCATAGTCCTGATCGGCTTGGGGGAGGTTCTTCAACTCTTGCGGAGAGAGGCTGGCGGGTGCCAGACGTTCTAAATTCTCAACCAGCGCCTCGATCACAGCCGGGCGCGCCCGATAGCGGATGGGATCGGTGATGTGCCAAGTGTCATTGGTGTGTTGCAGGCGGATGAGGGGGTGGCCCGCGGGTTGGATTTGAAGGCTGGTGACATGGGTGGCTTGAAAGCCGGGCAGCAGGAGCTGCGGGAGGTGTGACGGTTCAGGCTGGCGGCGTTCGATCAGGAATATAAACGCACCCAGTCCCGCTGCCAGCGTCACCCAGAACCAGGTTTGCTTGGGATTCATGGCGCGTGAGGGCTATTTGCTGCGGCGAAACCAGATCAGCACACCGGAGAGCAAAATGCCGCCGGGCAGCGCCCCGAGCAGCAGCCATTGCACCGCTTGCATTTGGGGCCGGGTCAGGGTCAGCCGGTATTCCATAACCGGCCTGGGCCCCAAACCCTGCAGCAAGGCCGGGCGGTCGAGCAGCCAGTTGGCCGCATAACCTGCGAAATCGCGGTTCGCACCGGACTCAATCTGGCGGTTTCCAAGAAACAGGGCGTCGCCAGCCACCAGAATGCGGGTCGCCCCGCGTTCACTCACAACACCCTTTACAGTGCCTTTATCCACAGCTGCCAGCAGCGCAAGCGCCTGTCGGGGTGCCGAGGTTTCGGCCCCCTCGAGAAAGGAGCGCGGCCCGGAGAATGCGATTTCCTCCACGCTGGGGGCGTCGGCTGCCTGCGCGGAGAGATCCAGCTTGCGGATGGCCCGTGGCAGGATCAGTTGCAGCCGGGATCCAAGCAGCGGATTGACCACAGGATGTTTGGAAAAGGTCCCCACGATGACATCCGTTCCCACCGTGGTATAATCGGGGTCCTTGACAATCTGGGGGCTGACGCCGACGCCCCAACGAGTGAGGGTTTTTTCCAGGCCGCAAGGGTGCCCTGCGGAGTAGGCGCTGAAGAGCACAAACAAATGTCCCCCCTCGTCCAGGTATTTTTCCACCCGTTCCAACTCCAAGGGCGGGATGGCGTCGCGCGGGCCGGCGATGACAAGCAGGTTGCAATCGGCTGGAACGGCATTGGTGAGGAGCGAGATGGACTCGCATTGGATATGGTTTTGCTGCAGTACGGCTGCGAACTTGGCCAGCCCCTCATCTGCGGTGTCACCGGGGGATTGTTCGCCATGGCCTTGGAGGAAGCAGGCCTTGAGGGCTTTGGGGCTGGTGACGGCGAGGATGGCGGAGCTGAACCGCATCTCGCCGTTGAAGGCCACGGGCCGGCGGCGGAATTCGCGTTCGGTCTGATTGGGCACCGGCTCGAGAGAGAATTGGGCCAGAAGGTTGCCGTCGACCACCCGGGAGTTGCCGCCGCAATCAAAAATCACCAGATTCTTGTTCGTCGCCGCCCCCAGATTGTATTTGAGCTTCACCTGCTCGGCCGCGCCCGGATCACGATAGTAATCCACCGTGGCAACGCTCAGATTGGGTGCCGCGGCCCGGTATTCCTTGAGCAGGTCGGTGATGTCGCTGTAGAGCGGTTCGTCTTTGTCGTAATAGAGGGTGACCTGAATCTGGTTAGTCAGCGACCTGAGGAGACTGAGGGTGCGCGTGGAAAGTTCGACGCGGGTGCGGGTGCTGAGGTGGAGGCGGCGAAAATGCCGCCCGCCGAGGTAATTGGCCATGACCAAGAGGGCCAGTGCCGCGAGGATGCCCAGAACCATATTGAGGCCCAGGCCCCATTTGCGGCCGGGCGAAAAACTGGATTTGACTGGTTTCCCGTTTGGCATGGTCATTTCCAGCGCCGGCTTTCCACGACGCGCAGGGTGAAAAAAAGGAAGAACAGCGTCAGCGTCAGATAAAGAACCACCGTTCGGGTGTCGGCCACGCCGCGAACAAAGTCGTGCATCTGGTCGGGCAGACCCAAGCGGCCCAAGACCTGCGTCTTCCAGTCGCCATCCGGCAGTTTTACGGCAAGAAAACTGACCAGAAAAAGGCTCACATTGAATCCCACGCTGATCATCGCCGCGGTGGTCTGGCTGCGGGTCAAAGCTGATGCCAAGCAACCCAGAGACACGAACACCCCACCCAACAGCATGATACCCAGATAGGTGCAACCCAACGCCCCGCCATCGAAGCCCGACACCTCTCCGGTGTAATGCCTAAGAATCAAGATGCAACACAGCAGCGGCAGCCACATCAGCAGATAAAACACCATCGCGGCGCTGAACTTGGCCGCCACCACCTGCAAATCGCTGACAGGGGTGGTCATGAGCGTTTCAAACGTCCCCGTGAACTTTTCCAGGGCGAAAAGCCGCATGGTGATCACCGGCACTGCCAGTAGCAGGATCAACCAAAAGAAGGCGGTGACATAAAACAGCTCGGTCACCGGCATTGAGGTGGGTTCATCCTGCAATTTCATGAGCAGGATCACAAAGCTCAGCCCGGTCAGAAAGGCCGCGGCCGCAATGATCACATACCCGGCGAGAGAGCAGAAAAAACCCGCCAATTCGCGCCGCGTCAGAATCCACCAAGCTTGCATCAGGCTTCCTCCTCCTCGCCCGGTCTGGTCACCTGAACGTAAATATCCTCCAGCGAATGCCGGCTGCGGGTCAGTTCGCGCAGGGACCAGCCCCGCTCGCGGGCCAGGGCGAAGATCTGCGGCCGTAAATCGATGCCTTCATGGGCGGTCAGCGCGCAACGGTAATAGTCCCCCTCGGCGGCGGAGACATCGAACTGCTCCACTTCGGGCATGTCTGTCCAGCACGCCCGCAGGTCGGCGGGGGGCGCGGCGATTTCGGCGATGATCTGGCTGTTGCTGCTCATTCGCCGTTGCAAATCCTCCGGCGTGTCGGCTGCCAGAATCCTGCCCTGAAACAAAATCAGCATCCGGTTGCAGGTCACCTCTGCCTCCGGAAGGATGTGGGTGGAAATCAGCACCGTGTGCCGTGCCGCAAGGCTCTTGATGAGCTGACGCACGGAGCGGATCTGGTGAGGATCCAATCCAATCGTCGGTTCATCCAGGATGACCAATTCCGGCTCATGGACCAGAGCGTCGGCCAGTCCCACCCGCTGGCGGTAGCCCTTGGAGAGCTGGCCGATGATTTTGCCGCCCACTTCGGTCAACTCGCACTGTTGCATGACCGTGTCGACCCGTGAACGCGAGCGTTTCCAGCCCAGCCCCTTGAGTCGGGCGCGGAATTTAAGGTATTCCCGGACGCGCATTTCCAGATGCAATGGATTGTTCTCCGGCATGTAGCCGATGCGCCGGCTTACCTCGCGCGAGTCGTGGAACACATCGAATCCCGCCACGCGCACGCTTCCGGAGGTGCCGGGCATGAACCCTGAAAGGATTCTCAGGGTGGTGCTCTTGCCCGCCCCGTTCGGGCCGAGCAGGCCGACAATCTCCCCGCGGGCGACCGTGAAGGAGATGCCGTCCACCGCGGTATGTCCGGCATACCGCTTGGTCAGGTTCTCCACTTCGATCATGGGCGCAGCGCTCATTATTTAATAAGGAACTGTAGCGGACATTTTATCGGGTCGGCCAACAAAATTTCATATTACCTTAAATTCAGATCCACCTCGCCTTTGCCCCAGAAGTTGGCGTTGCCGGTCCGCTGGAGCGCGGCAATGCTCAAACGCACCGCTTCTCCCGCCCGCTTTCCATGGAGCAGCTTGGCCAGCAGGGTCGCGTCGCCAACCGACTGTCCGTCCACCGCGGTGACGAGCATGCCGCTTTGCAGGCCGGCGGCGGCGGCGGGGCCGCCCGGTTGCACGTTGGAAATGGCGAAGCCAGAAGCGCGCACGCCGTAGCGCGCCAGCAACTGGGGCGTCAACGGTTCCAGTTTCATGCCGGTTTTTTCGAGAACCAGAGCCGCATTAAACACCGATTTTTCCGGGACCAGCCGCACGTTCAGATCCGTCAGCCCGCCCTTGCGCCGGACGGTGATGGCGATGTCAGCTGCGGCATTGGTGGCCAGCAGTTCGCCGAAGTCGATGAAGTTTTTCGGAATTCGGCGGTTGACCTGCAGCAGGGCATCTCCGATCCGGAACCCGGCGCGGCCCGCCGGACTGTCGGGCTGCACGGAGGTGACGACCAAGGGGTAGGATCCTACTTTGACCCGGGCGCCAAACCAGTAGGATTTAACAAACTCCGTCGGCAGAATGTCGGCCAGGGCGTCTTCCACCAGGCGGATGGGGATGGCAAAACCAATGCCCTGCACCGGTTCGCCCTTGACCTCGCTCAGGACGGCCACGTTGATACCGATGAGTTCGCCCCGCAAGTTGATCAGCGGCCCGCCGCTGTTGCCTGGATTGATAGGAGCATCGGTCTGCAACCAGTTGGGGATGTCCAGTGGGGTGTTTTCCTTGGGCAGGCTGCGGCTCTTGGAACTTAAGATCCCGCGCGTCACGGATCCGCCCAATCCGAAGGGGTTGCCCAAAGCCAGAACGGTCTCGCCCAGCAGCAGGTCGTCTTCGCGCGCCAGACGAATGGCATGGAATTTTTCCCCCGGCCGGGCGTTGAGTTTTAATAACGCCACGTCCCTCTTCGGATCGCTCGCCACCACCGTCGCCTGATACACATTGGTGCCGGTGACGAATTTCACGGCGATTTCCTCGACCTGGCGGACCACGTGGTCGTTGGTCAGCAGATAGCCCGACTCGTCGATCACCACGCCTGAGCCCAAGCTGTAGGGGGAGTCGGGTGCCTGCTGCCGATAATAAGGATTGAACCAGCTCTGAAAAGCCTCGGCGACCGGGTCGCGGGCCGGCACCGCGTTGCGGGTGGCAATGTTCACCACGCTGGGCAGGACTTGTTCCACCGCGTTGACCGTGGCATCGCGCCGCACGTCGTTGTCCACCAGCTCCAGAGCCGGGATCGAGGCGGGAAGCAGTAGGGCGAGCAATAAGCCGGCGGCCCCCGCGCCCCGGCCGGGATGGTCGATATGGGTGAAACGAGAGTTCATTAGTGTATCAACAGTCAACCCCGCCCCGAGTTTTGTTCAAGAATTGCCGAGCCGACGTTGACCAGCAAAAGGCAGACCTGCTGTTAATTCAAGTAATTCCTTTCACCCCGGTCCCTCCGCGGCACCGGCGGGATCCTCCCGGGCTTAGGTCCCACGGCCCGAATCCGGCTTGACAAGGGGGATTCGGGGGCGGAAGGAACAGGACGAGGTGTTTAAATTCCCATCCAGTCCCTATGCGCTTTGGAGGCGGGAGAGCGGCGTTGCGCCACTCTTGGGCGATCGTGCCGACATGCCGCCGGAACGGCTGCTGCAGGCCGTCTGGCAGCACCAGCGACTGGTTCGCGAAGAACTGTTCCTTCTGGACGGCCGCGCGGTGCGCATTCTGCATCCTGGTTTTCTCAACCGGGAGGGCGGGCCTGATTTTCGGGACGCAGTGATCCAGTTTGGAGACGCCTCTCCGGTGTCCGGTGATGTCGAGGTGGATCTGCAGGCGGGAGGCTGGCACGCGCACGGGCACGACACCAATCCAGCCTTCGCACGGGTAATTTTGCAGGTTTTGTGGGAGGGAGGGAGGATGGTTCCGGGGATGCCGGCGCAGTTGGCTTTGGTCAACCGGCTGGACGCGCCGCTGGGCGAGTTGGGTTTTTGGTTGAATGCCGAAGCGGAAACGACGCCGGAGAATTTATCGGGCCGGTGTTCCGGGCCTTTGCGACAGATTGCCCCGGAAGAGTGGTGTGGCCTGTTGCAGCAGGCCGCGGAGATTCGTTTTCAATCGAAGGCGTCGCAGTTTGCCGCATGCGCCCGGCAGACCGGCTGGGAGCAGGCTTTTTGGGAGGGATTGTTCCGGGGGTTGGGTTACAAACACAACGGCTGGCCCATGCAATGCCTAGCGGAGCGGCGCGGGCGTTGGTTCCTGTCTGAAAGCGCTCCCTTGGTGCTGCAGGCCCGCCTTCTGGGAATTGGGGGGCTGCTGCCGGCGGATGTGACCCGGCTGCCGGCGGGGTCCGCAAATTATCTGCGCCGGACTTGGGATCATTGGTGGCGGGAGCGCGATGCCTATGCGGATTGCCAGCTGCCGGGATCGTTATGGCGTCTGCATGGCCAGCGCCCTGCCAATCATCCGCAGCGGCGTTTGGCGCTGGCGGCCCATTGGCTGGCCAAGGGGGATTTGATTGCGAAAATCGAGCGGTGGTGCGCCGAGGAAGTCCCCGCAGCCGGGTTGGTGGACTCGTTGCTGGCGGTTCTGCAAATTGACGGGGACGACTTCTGGTCGTGGCATTGGACACTGCGTTCGCCCCGGTTGCCGCGGCCGCAGCCGTTGCTGGGGGCGGCGCGTGTGACCGATCTGGCGGTCAACGTGATCCTGCCTTGGCTTTGGGCCCGGGCGGTGGAGGGCAAGCGGCCCAAGCTGCGGCACGGCTTGGAAAACCGTTTTTTCTCCTGGCCTGCGGCGGAGGACAACGCTGTCCTGCGTCTGGCCCGTCAGCGCCTGGGGGTGGGGGGCAGGCCGCCCACGCCCTGGCGCGCGGCGGAGCAGCAGGGGTTGATTCAAATTGTGCGCGATTATTGCGACCGGTCCAACGCGGTTTGTGGCGGCTGCAGGTTTCCGGAACTGGTCCGGAAATGGGGTGAACTGGCCGCTGAAAATCCGGGAAGTGCGAAATCGATGTAAAAGAGTATTGACTCCCCGTCGCAGTTTAGTAATTTCGTAACTCCTTTGATTGGATTTTAGATGAAAACGCATTTGCCAAAAGTTAATTTGGATCAACGCAAGTGGCATGTTATTGATGCCGACGGCGTGGTCTTGGGTCGTCTCGCCGTTCAAGTAGCCGATGTGCTGCGCGGGAAAAACAAACCCGTATACACCCCGCACCTTGATGCCGGCGACTTTGTTGTCGTCGTCAACGCGGACAAAGTCCGGGTGACCGGTAAAAAAGAAACCGACAAGGAATACATGACTTATTCCGGTTGGAAAGGTGGCGAGAAATACACCACCGTCGGCCAGATGCGCGAGCGGCATCCCGAAATGCTCATCCACCGCGCGGTGCGCGGCATGGTTCCCAAGAATCGCTTGGGACGCCAGCTGCTCACCAAACTGAAAGTATTCAAGGGTGCAACGCATCCTCATACCGCGCAGCAGCCCGCGCCACTCGCTATCGTAAAGTAAGATTGTAACAACTCCCACAACCCTTTCACCGCATGGCAGACAAAGCTCCTGAATTCCTCGGCACCGGCCGCCGCAAAACCGCTGTAGCCCGCGTGCGCCTCTCTTCCGGCACCGGAAAAATCACCGTCAACGGCCGCGCCTTTGACAATTACTTCCCCCTCGAAAGCCTCCGCGGCACCGTATCACAGCCCTTGACCGTCACCGGCACGGCTGACAAATACGACGTGCGGATCAATGTGTCCGGTGGCGGCCCCAACGGCCAGGCCGGGGCGGTCCGACATGGAATCGCCCGGGCTCTTCTGACGGTGGATGCCGCCATGCGCGGTCCGCTCAAGGCCGAAGGATTGCTTACCCGTGATCCCCGCATGAAAGAACGCAAAAAATACGGTCAGCCCGGTGCCCGCAAGCGCTTCCAGTTCAGCAAGCGTTAATTTTTCTGGACGGTTTCAAACCCCGCCGGGCGAAAGCCGGCGGGGTTTTTTCTTGCGGCAGCTCCTTTCAGACTCGCAAAACCCGACGATCCCTGAAACATTTCCCCCGATTGTCAGCGCTAGAAATTTGAAAAATGAAATCGAAGAAGGTCGCCATCGTCGGCGCTTCCGGCTATTCCGGCGAAGTGCTCGTCCAGTTGCTTTTGAATCACCCTTATGCCGACTTGGTAGCCGTCACTTCGCGCCAGAGTGCCGGACAGACCCTCGCCGAGGTCTTTCCCAGATTCGCCAGCCATCCCAAGTCCAAGACAATCCGATTCAGCGGACCGGATGTCGCTGTTCTTGCCATGCAAGCTGATCTGATTTTTCTCGCCCTGCCTCACGGCGTCGCCGCCGAGTATGCCGTACCGCTGCTGGAAGCCGGCTGCACGGTGATTGATTTGAGCGCTGATTTCCGTTTGGGCGACGCGGCGGTCTACCGTGACTTCTATGCGCATGAGCATCCGGCCCCGGCCCTTTTGGCCAAAGCAGTCTACGGACTGCCCGAAGTTTATCGGGACCGGATCCGCACCTCGAAACTCATAGCTTCGCCGGGCTGCTATCCCACCAGCATTCTCTTGCCGGTTATTCCCTTGATCAAGGCCGGGCTGATCCGGCCTGAAGGCATAATAGCGGATTCCATGAGCGGGGTGACGGGTGCCGGGCGCAAGGCGGAGGTGGATTATCTTTTCTGCGAGTGCAACGAAAGTGTCCGGCCCTATGGCGTGCCGAAGCACCGGCATCTCTCGGAGATTGAGGAACAACTTTCCCTGGCTGCAAATTCACCGGTGACCATCCAGTTCACGCCCCACTTGATCCCGGTTAATCGGGGCATTCTCACCACTCTTTATCTTGATCCGGTCGCGCCGTGCAAGGGCTCGGAGGGGGCGGCGCATCTGGCTGGCCAGATTGCTGCCTGTTATCAGACCGCGTATGAAAACGAGCCTTTTGTCCGATTGCTTTCGGGCAAAGCATTGCCTGACACCAAAAATGTCGTCGGCACCAATGTCTGCGAGATCGCTTGGCGGGCCGATCCGCGCACGGGCCGGCTGGTGGTAATGAGCGCGGAGGACAATCTGCTTAAGGGCGCCAGCGGCCAGGCGGTCCAGAGCATGAACATTCTCTGCGGGTTTCCTGAAACAGCCGGGCTGGTTTGATTTGTGCCGCCATCTGGAGCTCAGCTTTCAAAGTGGAACGCAGCGGACTACGCCGCGAACTCCGATTTGCAAAAGTCTTGGGCGGAAGAACTTCTGGCAGAACTCGTTTTTCTCGGCGAGGAGCGCGTCCTCGATGTGGGCTGTGGCGATGGAAAGATCACCGCCGGACTGGCCCGCCGCTTGCCGCGGGGTTCGATCGTGGGGGTTGATGCGGCTGCAGAGATGACCGTCTTCGCGCAGGAAAATTTTCCGGCCTCGGAATTCCCCAATCTCAGCTTCCAAGTCATGGACGCGCGGCGGCTCGGGTTTGATGGGGTGTTCGACCTGGTTTTTTCCAATGCGGCCCTGCACTGGGTTGAGGGGCATGAGGAGTTTGTTCGCGGCGCAGCCTCGGTTCTCAAACCAGGCGGCCGGCTGCTGGTATCCTGCGGCGGCAAAGGCAATGCCCAAGACGTCTTTTTGGCGCTGCGGTCGGAACTGCGGCGGTCTCGATGGCGCGTTTTTTTCCGAGGGCTGGCGGCACCCTATTTCTTTTACAGCTTGGCCGATTACGAAGGCTGGCTTTTGCGCTGTGGTTTCAGGATTGAAAAGTTGCAAATCGCCCCGCAGGAGGGGCTCTTCAAGGGGTTGCCTGCTTTTGCCGCTTGGCTGCGGACAACTTGGATACCGTACACGCAGCGTGTCCCGGAAGCGCTTAGGCAGGAGTTCATTGATGCTGTTGCCGCCCGCTATTTGGCCCGGCACCAACCCGATTCCAGCGGCCGCGTTCGCGTCCGCATGGTGCGATTGGAGATAAACGCCGTTAAAATATGACCCGATGAAAATCCCCTGTTTCCATGTCGACGCCTTTGCCAGCGGGCTTTTCACAGGGAATCCGGCCGCCGTCTGTCCGCTCGAGTCCTGGCTTGCGGAATCCACACTTCAAAACATCGCCGCTGAAAACAATCTTTCTGAAACCGCCTTTACCGTGGTGCGGGGTGATGAATTTGAACTGCGCTGGTTCACACCGGTGAGGGAGATAGATCTTTGCGGCCATGCGACTTTGGCGGCGGCGTTTGTCTGGTTCAGCATCTACGGGCGCGAGGACCGCATCCTTCGTTTTCATTCCCGCAGCGGAATGCTTACCGTTTCGCGGCAGGACGGTTTGCTGACGTTGGATTTTCCCGCCCGTCCGGCCTTGGATTGTGCGGTGCCGGAGGCGCTGATTGAAGGCCTTGGGGCCAGACCGCTGGCGGTGCTCAAATCCCGCGACTACATGGCGGTCTTTGCCACCGCCGCGCAAGTCAGTGCCTTGAAGCCGGATTTTAACAGGCTGCGAACGCTCGACTGTTTTGGCGTGATCGCCACCGCACCGGGCGGCGGTGACTGTGATTTCGTTTCCAGGTTCTTTGCCCCCGGCGCGGGGATTGACGAGGATCCGGTGACAGGCTCGTCGCATTGCACCCTGATTCCGTATTGGGCGGGACGTTTTGCCAAACCCAAGCTTTTAGCCCGTCAGATTTCCAGACGCGGCGGGTGGTTGTCCTGCGAGCTGGCAGGTGATCGGGTTGGTATTGGGGGCAAAGCCGTGCTTTACCTGCGCGGAGAAATTGAAATAGTGGACCCCGGCAAAAGCGATTTAATATGAAACTCAAGTTCAAAAACGTCGAAGGTTCCATCACGGCGCCCAAGGGCTATCAGGCCGCTGGTGTCTTCTGCGACATCAAGCGTTTGGGCACCGGCAAGGGTTCGCAAAAAGGCAAGAAGCGCGATCTGGCGCTGATCGTGTCGGAGGTTCCGGCAACCGTGGCGGGCATGTTCACCACAAACCAAGTCTGTGCCGCGCCCGTGAAGGTGTGCCTTGAGCGGATGAAAAAAGGAGTTGCCCGGGCTGTGGTGGTCAATTCCGGCAACGCCAACGCCTGCACCGGAAAGCAGGGCATGACTGATGCCCGTGAAATGGTCGCTTTCACCGAGCAGGCTTTGGCCCTGCCCAAAGGCTCTGTTTTGGTCGGCTCCACCGGGCGCATTGGTGTCGTCATGCCCATGGACAATGTCCGGGCCGGAATCCTCGAGGCCGGCGTCTATCTGGGAAGCACCCCGGAGCATTCAGCCAATGCGGTCGAGGCCATCATGACCAGTGACACCAAGCCCAAACAGATCGCCATTGAATTCAGGCTCGGCGCTCAAACCGTGCGCATGGGCGGCATGTGCAAGGGCGCGGGCATGATCCAGCCCGGCATGTCCCCCACCGGCGTCCGCCCCGCAACCCTCCCCCACGGCGGGCTTCATGCCACCATGCTCGGATTCATCACCACCGACGCGGCCATTGATCCCAAGCTCCTTCAGACTGCCCTGAGTCAGGCCGTTGCCCACAGCTTCAACCGGATCACCGTGGACGGCGACATGAGCACCAACGACACGGTGCTGGTGCTGGCCAATGGACTGGCCTGCAATCCGGAGCTCAAAGCCGAAAGCCCGGGATTGGCTGTCTTTCAAAATGCCCTCACCTATGTCTGTCTGGAGCTGGCCAAAATGATCGTGCGCGATGGCGAGGGCGTGCATCGTGTCGTGACGGTCCGGGTGCAAGGCGCCAAAACGGTGCAGGACGCCGACGCCGCAGCGAGAGCAGTGGCCAACAGCGCCCTGGTCAAAACCAGCTGGCACGGCGGCGACCCCAACTGGGGCCGGATCATTGACGCAATCGGCTATAGCGCGGCGAAGGTGGTTGAGGAGAAGGTCGACATTGGATACAGCGCTCCGGGCGGCAAGAAGATTTTGTGGAGCCTGCGGCGTGGTCAACCCACCCACGCCACCTTCAAGGAATTGTGCCAGGCGGTGTCCCCCAATGAGTTCGAGCTCCACATCCGGCTGAACCTAGGCGAGGCGGGCGCGGTGATGTACGCCGCCGATTTAACCGAGAAGTATGTGGATTTTAACAAGGGCGACGTGACCGATCCAACGACGTTGGGAGGCTGAAAGCCGAGGCTCATGCATGGCAGACCGGCACCCGGTGCTCCTTGTTGTTGTCCTCCAGCGAATCGGCTAGCGCTCTCGGGGGCGGCGGAGATTGCCATAAAAAAGCAGTTCCTAATTCCGGGCCGGACAAATTTCGTTTTCATTTCCGTGCGGCAAAACTAAAGTCACCTCGTGCAACCGATTGCCTTTCGACTGGGCAGCCTCTCCGTCCACTGGTACGGCGTGATGATGGCGTTGGCTTTTTTCTCCGGCCTGTGGACCGCCGCCCGGCGCGCCCCGCGCCAGGGAGTCCGCCCCGAGCTTGTCATGGATCTTGGTCCGTGGCTTATCGTCGGCGCCATCCTCGGCGCGCGGACCGTTTACGTCACAACCTATTGGCAGGAATCCTTTGCCGGGCAGCCGATATGGGAAATCTTCATGATCCAGCATGGGGGATTGGTCTATTACGGCGGCCTGATTGGAGCCGTGGCGGCAGGGCTGGCTTTTCTGAGGCTCAAAAAAGCCCCAGTCTGGAATGTGGCCGACGTTCTCGCTCCGAGCATTGCTTTGGGCTATGTGTTTGGGCGGATTGGCTGTCTGCTCAACGGCTGCTGTTACGGGCAAATCTGCTCCTTACCTTGGGCGATTCATTTCCCCGAAGGACATGAAACACATCCTAACGGGCTGCATCCCACCCAAATCTACGATTCCCTGCTCAGCTTGGTTTTGTATCTGTTTCTGGCTTGGCTTTACCGCTGCAGGAAATTCGACGGCCAGGTCTTTGCCTCCTATCTGCTCAGCTACGCACTCACCCGGTCGTTTGTAGAACTCTTTCGTGGCGACTACGGTGACACCCACCGCCACGGGCGACTGACACCAGCCCATCTGGTTAGCATCGGGATTTTTATGGCCGGTGCTGTTCTGTTTGCAGTTCAGTCCAAGCGGCTTCGCCATTCCGGCTCCCCTCAAAGCCGATGAACCTTCCCGGGCCCTGGGCCGGGCAACGCACCCCATACCCCCCGGTGTTCATCGCCGGCCCGACGGCCGTGGGAAAGTCCGCACTGGCTCTGGAATTGGCGGAAAAAATCGGGGGCGAAATAATCTCCGTCGATTCCATGCAGGTTTATCAAGGGCTGGATCTGGGCACCGCTAAAGCCAGCCCGGCGGAACGGGCCCGCGTCCCTCATCATTTGATCGATGTGGCGGGGCTATTGGCGCCGTTCGATGCTGCCAAGTTTGTCGGACTTGCGGAGAAGGCCGTGGCTGAAATTCAATCCCGGGGACGTTTTCCGGTTTTTTGCGGCGGAACCGGCCTTTATTTCAAAGCTTATCTTCAAGGGCTTGGCGCTGCGCCACCGTCGGATGAAAGACTCCGTTCAGAGTTGGAGGCCGCCCCTTTGGCCCGTTTGCTCGACGAACTGGAAATGCTCGACCCGGTAACCTTCAATCGCATCGACCGCCACAATCCGCGTCGGGTCGTCCGCGCGGTGGAGGTGATCCGTCTGACCGGCAAACCGTTTTCCACACAGCGCGCCGAGTGGACAACGCGGACAGATCCAGCCGGTGAAACCGGCGGATTTGTCTCCGGCGGGGGATTGCCGCAGTCCGGATTGGTTTTCGGGTTGTCCCGGTCTGCCGATGACTTGCATGCCCGGATCAATCTTCGGGTCGATGCGATGTTCGCGGCCGGGTTGGTGGAGGAGACGCGCCGGCTGCTGGCGCAGGGGCTGGAGCAGAACAAAACCGCCATGCAGGCCATCGGCTATCGGCAGGTGGTGGAACACCTGCGCGGCGAGCGCCCACTCGCCCAAACCGTCGAGTTGGTGAAGATCAAAACCCGTCAGTTCGCCAAGCGCCAGATGACCTGGTTCCGCCGGCAGTTGCAGTTGGAGTGGATGGAATTTCATCCGGACACGACCTGCCAAGCCGCCGCTATAATCCTGAAGTCCCGGATTGATTCAGTGACGGCTCAAATTTGATAGATGCCAATGCGGTTTGTGAATGTCTTTTCGGACAACCACAGGAATTTACCCCGGCATTCTTTGTGTTGCCAGGCTGCGGAAGCCAGTGCTTTGCTCCTCCTCAATGTCCTGCTGCAGGCCGCCGATGCGATTCATGATGAACCTGAGGCAGCCCAGGATTTGAGTTTTCTTTTCGGTGTGGGCTCGCCGCTGGGCGGCGCGAGACCCAAATCAGCCATCAGCTTGGATGAGGAACGGCTTGCGATTGCTAAGTTTCCGAAACCGGACGACACCCGCGATATTGCTGCAGGCGAGATTCTGGCTTTTGCGCTTGCAGGACAGGCCGGAGTTCATGTGGCCGATTCATTTCTGAAAGGAGATGTTCAGCCTCCCTCTTGCCCGTGGTCTTAAGGCTCTCCCTTTTTCCTGTCTGATTGTCGCTGGACTTTCCTCCTCGCAGACGAAATGCCGGGGCCGTCAACCGGTGACGCCGCTGAACACATCGAATCTCTAGGATTCGATCCTTGGTCGTTCGCGGAACTGGAGATTGTTTCCGAATCGGATCATGATGGAATTGTCACCACCGAGTTTTCGATCACGGGTTTGGCTGCCACTTTAAGTGCGCTGCGCGATCTGTTTGATTCCGCCCGCTTTTTAGGGTTTGGAATGGTGGCGCGTGATACGCGCAAGCCAATTTTAGACGGGGGGCAGATCTGTCGCTATCAGGTCGCCGCGACAGGTCTTCAAGTGATTTCAGAGCCTAAGAGATTTAATTCAAACGACTTTCGTACCCCAAAAATTGAAATTTGAATTCACGGTTGCAAAATGCAATTACGCGTTCTAAACTTGCATTTTGCAAGTCAAAAACAAACCTTCAAGTGGAGACCAAATCATGAACGAACGCGTGCTACTTACGGGAATAACTGGGTACATCGGACAGCATTGTGCTGCTGAATTACTCAAACAAAGTTACGAGGTGGTCGGAACAATTCGTTCCCGTCCCAAGGCAGAGGCCACGAAATCTGCCCTTGCAAAGGTCGCGCCAAATGCCCGGTTGAGTTTCGTCGAAGCCGACCTGCTATCAGATGCTGTTTGGGATGAGGCGATGAAGGGATGCACGTTTGTGATGCACGTCGCTTCGCCCTTCATTTTGGCGGAACCGAAGGATGAAAACGAGTTGATAAAGCCGGCCGTTGAAGGAACCAAGCGAGTCATTGCAGCTGCTCAGCGGGCCGGGGTGAAGCGCCTCGTTCTTACTTCGTCAACCGCAGCCATCATGGCCGGACACGACAGCGGCCGCTATGGGCCGGATAAATGGTCCGATACTAGCGCCAAGATCGGGGCCTATATGAAAAGCAAGACACTGGCCGAACGCGCTGCGTGGGAAGCCGTGGCCGGCGGCAAGATGGAATTGACCGTCATCAACCCCGGAGGCGTTTTTGGGCCTTCGCTCGGCGCCAAGCTGGAAGGCCAGAACTTGGAAATGATCGCGCGCATGATTGGGGGCAAGTTGCCCATGATTCCCGATGTGGCGATGGGCATGATCGATGTTCGTGATGTCGCCCGCCTGCACGTGAAGGCCCTGACTGCCGCTGGCGCGACGGGGAAGCGGTTTATTGCTGCCAGCGCCGAACCGGTGTCAATGGCCACGGTCGCGGATATCCTTCGGACCGCAGGTTATTCCAAAGTTCCTTCTCGCAAAGCTCCCTCCTTTCTCCTTAAAATGATGGGTCTGATTGACCGTGAAGCTAGGGGAATGGTGCCGTTCCTCGGAAGAAAGGTATCGTTCGATAATCGGGCGACATTTGAGGTGCTGGGCTGGGAGCCCTCGCCGATTGAAACTTCGTTGAGAGAAATGGCCGCGGCGATAGCAAAATGAGGAAAGAAACAAAGGACCAGAGAAATGCGTAGTGAGGAGATTCATTGGCGATCCGGTTGCCCGGTTTGTTCGGCTCTTGATGTGCTTGGCGACAAATGGACCATGTTAATCATTCGCGACCTCATCATGCATGGGCCCCGGACTTACTCGGAACTGCTGGAATCACCAGAACACATTTCCACCAACATTCTTGCTGATCGGCTCAACCTGCTGGTGTCGCTTAAACTGATCGAACGGGAGAACCCGCAGCACGCCGCACGCAACAACGCCTACAAACTGACCGAAAGCGGGGCAGCCCTTCGGCCAGTTCTCGAAGGGCTCGGCCGGTGGGCGCAAGCACACCTCAAGAATTTCCATGATGAAATGTTGTCCATGCCTTCTGAAAAGGATGAACGATAAACGGATTCTCTGGAACGCTCCCGCGACATTTTTGCGAAATGTCGACTGCTTCTTCTTTAATCTAGTCAGTCTTGAAGGAACTCGCGACTCACGACTTTTTTGAGGTTAAACGCTCTGTCCTTAATTGCCGTTTCGTGCCGGTGGCAGGTCGGTCCGCTCTAGGTCTTGGTCATTTCGTCCATCGGTGCCTGCCAAGTGCGTTTCGCCACTTCCGGATCCGTGGATACCAGATATGTCAGGGCGATATGCAGGTTCAAGACCGGCTGGCGATGGGCTTCGTTTTTCAAGACTTGGAGGCGAGGGTCGGAATCGAACCGACGAATGCAGCTTTTGCAGAGCCGTGCCTTACCACTTGGCTACCCCGCCACGGGGAGCGGTAACCATAAA
>Ga0114958_10001542_pt1 | contig 18007 bp, 14 predicted proteins | sample C_130208_EF_Meta_FD_89577 | JGI IMG/M metagenome (GOLD analysis project Ga0114958, IMG submission 89577) | Freshwater microbial communities from Lake Croche, Canada to study carbon cycling - C_130208_EF_MetaG | ecosystem: Environmental > Aquatic > Freshwater > Lake | place: Lake Croche, Canada...
ACGACGCGCCTCTGTGAGACGTTTTTTGAAGTAACTCAAACCATCCTCTTTAATCCAAGGATACATGGTTGGCCATGAGCTGATGCGTTGTTGATGAATATGCGGTGCAAATAACTCAGTGAGTGATGAACACACTGACTCCTGCCATGGTCGTTGACGCGCAAAGTTGATGTAGGCATCCACCGCAAACTTAACGCCTGGGCTCACTAATTTTAATGAAGTTACTTGTTCACGGGTGAGGCCAACCGCTTCGCCCAATTGAATCCAAGCTTCGATCCCGCCAACTTGTCCATCCACGCCATCATGGTCCGTAATTCGTACTATCCACTCTTTACGAACTTCTTTGTCTGGGCAATTAGAAAGAATCGCAGCGTCTTTAAGTGGAATACCGATTTGATAGTAAAAGCGATTCGCTACCCAAGCCTGCAACTGTTCTTTACTTAATTTACCTTCATACATTGCTACATGGATTGGGTGATAAATATGGTATCCCTGACCTTTGGTACGAAGTTTTTCTTCGAACTCTTCGCGTGACCAAGGTTGATTGTTATCCGTGACTGCATTCATGTTGCGCTCCTAAAGAATAATGTCCATGCCGTCGTAAGCGACTTCAATACCATGTTTAGTCAGCTCTGCACGTTCTGCAGAATCTTCTCTTAAAATAGGATTAGTGTTGTTGATATGAATGAGCACTTTTCTAGAAGCATCAAATTCATTGAGCTTTTCAATCATGCCACCTTCGCCAGATTGTGGATTATGCCCAATGCTGCGGGCTGTTTTGGTCATCAAACCCATATCAATCATTTCTGTATTGGTCCAGAAAGTCCCGTCCACCATAATGCAGTCAGCTTGACTCATTAAAGCTGGCAAATGTGGCTCAATTTCACCAAGACCGGGGGAATACCAGCATTTTTTGCCTGTACTGATTTCTTCGATTAAAACACCAATGGTGTCACCAGGATGTGGGTCATTACGATGCGGTGAATATGGAGGTGCTGCACTCTTTAGCGCAACTGCTGTGAAACGTAGGTTGGTTGCGCCAGCCACTTCAAATGAGGTAGCACCATCAGTGGCCACTTCGTGATGGTTGATGCCACAGTAGTGGCCTAAAATATTGAGAAGCGGATTACCAGTGGTTAAGTCTTGATACACCATATCAGTGCAATAGATTTCACGTTTGACTTGACCTTCACGCAGCATTAAAAGCCCCGTAGTGTGATCAATCTGCGCATCGATTAATACAATACCAACGATACCGCTGTCTCGAACAGCACGACCTGGCTGTAAAGGCTTAAATTCTTGAATTTGTTGAAGCACATCTGGTGAGGCGTTGAACAGCACCCAATTTATACCATCACTACTAACGCAGATTGATGATTGGGTTCGTTTTGTTGCATTGATAGTACCTTTACGCAGTCCATCGCAATTGTGACAATTACAATTCCACTGTGGAAAACCACCACCGGCTGCAGCGCCTAATACATGAATGTGCATAGATCTCTCTTTGAATTATTATTATAAATACATGTTAAATGTAAAACTGGGCTGCTTTTCAGCAGCCCAGTTAATGCAGTCTTAATGACCGCTTGTACTATTTAACAATCTTAGCGATTGCAAACGTACATTGTTACTTCAAAACCGAAACGCATTTCAGTAGCAGCTGGTTTAGTCCACATGATGTATCTCCTAATTATAGTTTAAAAAAACGTTATCGCATTTATATAAATCAATTACAAATAACGTGAATGGATGATGCGCTTACCCCTCATTAAGCAATAGTGCAAAAACACGGAAACGTTGCTCATGATTTTCATGACGACACGCAATAAAGTTGTGAAAAAATAACTTATGAGAGCTAATATACTATGTATACAGACTTATTTAATTAGCGGCTTAGTTAAGTAGCGAATTCGAAAATTAAACCTTAATCGCCTCCGCTAATGCTTCTAAAAAGCGTGCATTTTCAGAGAATAATCCGATACTCACCCGCAAATAATCCGGCATTTCATAATTAGCAATTGGCCTAACAATCACACCTTGATTCAGCAATCGCTCATAAACACCTCGAGCATCCGCCACTTTGAAGCTGACAAAATTAGCAAACGATGGAATAAATGTTAAACCTAATTTTTCTAGTCCTTGCGTAATTTGCACCATGCCAGCTTGATTTAAAGCGCGTGTCCGCTCCACAAACTCATCATCACCTAGTGATGCAACAGCCGCCGCTTGCGCAATGCTATTAACGTTAAATGGCTGACGCACGCGGTTCATCAAATCCGCAATCGCACTTGATGTCAGACCAAAGCCAACACGCAAACCAGCAAGGCCATAAGCTTTGGAAAATGTGCGAGAGATCACTAGATTATCAAACTCAGCTAACCAGCCTATGGATTCAGCCTTGAGTTCGTCAGTAAGATACTCATCATAAGCTTCGTCTAAAATAATTAAGGTGTGCTTAGGCACTAATGATAAAAATTTCTTTAACTCAGCTTTACCAATCAAAGTCCCAGTCGGATTGTTTGGATTTGCGACAAACACCATGCGCGTTTTTGGGGTAATCGCGAGCAACATCGCATCTAAATCATGGCCAAATTCTTTGGCTGGCACGACAACACCGGTTGCCCCTACCGCTTGTGTGACCAGACTATATACAGCGAAAGCATGCTGAGAATATACAGCCTCATCACCTGGCGCTAAAAAAGCGCGTGCAGAGAGCTCTAAGATATCATTTGAGCCATTTCCAAAGACCAATTGACTTGGCGTGACATTGAATTTTTCACACACTGCATCTCGAAGTGAAACGCTATTACCATCTGGATATCGTGCAATCTCATCCAAGGCATCCATCATGGCCATGTGCGCATTCGGGCTTACACCGAGTGGATTTTCATTAGAAGCGAGCTTAACGATTTGACTTGGCTCTAAGCCTTTGTCGCGAGCCAAATCACTGATTGGCTTGCCTGGCTGATAAGGGGCGATTGAACGAATATAAGCAGGTGCTAAATTGGCAATATCTGACACGGAAATAACCTCAAAATTAACAGCCCAAAGGCTTAACTAAACAACAGCAACGGGATATGAGCCCAACACCTTAACAAAAGAGGCTCGTTGCTCAATCTCAGCCAAGGCTTGTTTGACATTGGCATCTTGGTGGTGGCCTTCAACATCCACAAAAAAGATATATTCCCACAAACCCATTTTAGCTGGACGAGACTCTAATTTCGTCATACTCACTTTGTTTTTGGATAAAGGCTCCAAGATTGACACCATTGCGCCTGGAACGTTCTTGGTAGCGATCACTAATGAGGTTTTGTCTTTTCCTGAAGCAGCCACATCGTGATCCGCCAATACTAAAAAGCGCGTTGTATTACGTGGATCATCTTCAATATTGTTCGCCAATGTATTTAGCTCAAAAATTTCAGCCGCCCGCAAACTGGCAATCGCGGCGGCACCGCTCTCTGTGCTAGCCAATCTGGCCGCCTCAGCATTACTTACCACGGCCTGACGCTCCGCATTGGGCAAATGACTATTAAGCCATTCATGGCATTGCGCTAACGATTGTGCATGAGAATAGACTTTAGTCACGCCAGCCTTATCCAATGATTGACTCAGTAGATTATGGTGGACAGAGAGCTCAATTTCGCCGCAAATATGTAAACGGGTTGCGGTGAGTAAGTCCAAAGTACGACCCACTGCACCCTCCGTTGAGTTTTCTACAGGCACTACGCCATAATGGGCTTGGCCCGACTCCACCATGCGAAACACTTCATCAATCGATGCGCACTGCATCGGTGATGACAGCCCACCAAATTGCTTATTGGCTGCTTCTTCACTGAACGTACCGATTGGCCCAAGAAACGCTACCGTGAGGGCCTTTTCTAACGCACGACAATTTGACATGACACTACGAAAAACAGCGGTTACCGCTTCTGCTGGCAATGGGCCAGCATTCAAATCGACCAAACGACGTAACACTTGCGCTTCACGTTCCGGGCGATAGATTGGACCGCCGCCTTTAAGCTCACCAATCTCACGAGCGTGTGCCGCACGCTCATTCACCAACTTAAGTAATTGCTCATCGATGGCATCAATTTGGTCTCTATGTTGTTTTAAAATATCTGACATATTATTTCCTGAATCAGCAGGATTAGGCATGGGAGTGTTCAAAAGATTGCATAAATTCAATAAGGGTTTTAACACCTTCAATTGGCATCGCGTTATAAATAGAAGCGCGCATGCCACCAACTAATTTATGGCCTTTTAACTGCAACAAACCATTTTGTTGCGCTTGTTTTAAGAACGCCTCGTCTAAGGCAGCGTCTTTTAATGTAAAAGGAATATTCATGCGCGAGCGATTTTCAACTGCGATTGGAGAATGAAAGAAATCAGAAGCATCTAAATAATTATACAAAAGTGATGATTTCTCGATATTGATTTTTTCCATTGCAGCCAAACCACCTTTGGCTTTTAGCCACTGAAATACCAAGCCAGCCATGTAGATACCATAAGTAGCTGGCGTGTTATACATGGATTCATTATCGGCATGAATTTTGTAATCAAACATGGTTGGGGTGCCGGCAATCGTCTCGCCAATTAAATCATCACGTACGATAACAATTGTCAAACCCGCAGGGCCGATATTCTTCTGTGCTCCGGCGTAAATCAAGCCATATTGGCTTACATCCATCGGACGCGAGAGTATATGAGAGGACATATCACACACCACAGGGACATCGCCGGTTGTTGGCACATCAAAAATCTCAACGCCACCGATGGTCTCATTGGATGTAAAGTGAAAGTAAGCAGCGTCTTTATTAAGCTTTAGCGCTTCTTGGCTTGGTGCGTAGGTGTAATTTTTATCTTTGCTAGAACCGGCAATATTCACTTGGCAGTAACGTGCCGCTTCATCAATCGCTTTTTTAGACCAAATACCGCTATCCAAATAATCAGCCGATTTTTTACCGCGTAGCAAATTCATGGGCACCATCGAAAACTGACTATGCGCGCCGCCTTGCAAAAACAGTACTTTGTAATTGCTAGGGATAGCCATCAACTCACGCAAATCAGCTTCAGCTTCAGCAGCAATACTCATAAACTCTTTGCCGCGATGGCTCATTTCCATCACAGACATGCCAGCGCCATGCCAATCCATCATTTCATCTCTCGCCTTCGCAAGGACTTCTTTTGGTAATACCGCTGGACCTGCTGAAAAATTAAAAATTTGCGTCATGAATTGCTTTCAATGCTAACTGATACCTAAGCTTCTGCTTCCGCCTCTTCGTCATCGTCCGTCTCAACTACTTTTTCTAGGCCAGAGAGTTTTTCTCCGTCGCCCAGATTAATTAATGTGACGCCCTGCGTTGCACGTCCAAGCTCACGAATTTCTTTTACTCGTGTACGAATCAACACCCCGCCCGTAGTAATCAGCATGATTTCGTCATCATCATTGACCAATCGCGCCGCAACGACTAAACCGTTACGCTCGCTAATAGCAATCGCCTTAACGCCTTGTGTGCCACGACCTGAGTGACGGAAGTCCGCTAGAACAGTACGTTTGCCGAATCCGTTTTCTGTGGCAACCAATACGGTTTGCTGATCATTTTCTGCGACTAGTAGCGACAACACTTGCTGATCTTTAGCAATCTTCATACCACGCACACCACGGGTATTTCGGCCCATCGCACGCACATCTTCTTCATCGAACCAAACCGCTTTACCACCGTTTGAAACCAAGACAATATCTTGCGTGCCATTAGTAATTTCAGCGCCAATCAAGTAGTCACCATCATCGAGATTAATCGCAATAATCCCTGATTTACGTGGATTAGAGAATTCATTTAAAGCTGTTTTCTTAACCGTACCCATTGCCGTTGCCATGAATACGAAGCGATTTTCGTCAAATTCTTTTACTGGCAAGATGGCATTAATCTTCTCGCCTTCGCTCAATGGGAATAAGTTAACAATCGGCTTGCCACGGCTTGTACGGCTGCCTTGTGGTACTTCATAAACCTTGAGCCAATAAACTTGACCAAGGCTAGAGAAGCATAAGATGTAGTCATGGGTGTTTGCCACGAACATCTTATCAATAAAGTCATCTTCTTTCGTTGCAGCCGCTTGTTTACCACGTCCACCACGACGTTGTGAGCGATACTCTTCAAGCGGTTGCGATTTGATGTAACCCGTGTGTGACAATGTCACCACCACATCTTGTGGAGTAATTAAATCTTCCAGTGATAAATCTTGCGCGTTGTGCACAATTTCACTGCGACGTTTGTCACCGAACTGCTGGCGAATCGCCGCGAGTTCATCCACAATCATTTGTGTGACACGGCTTGGCGTTGCCAAAATATCGAGCAAGTCAGAAATAATATCCATCACTTCTTTGTACTCATTCACAATCTTATCTTGCTCAAGGCCAGTCAAACGTTGCAAGCGCATTTGAAGAATTTCTTGCGCCTGAATATCTGAAAGTTTGTAGCCGTTTGGTGACAAACCAAAGTCAACTGATAGCCCATCTGGACGCGAAGCTTCCATCGAAGCACGCTTAAGCATTTCTTCAACCACTGGCGATTTCCAAGCTTTCGCCATCAAGCCTTTTTTCGCTTCTGGTGGAGTTGGTGCAGCTTTAATGATCGCAATCATCTCATCCACGTTGGCCAATGCCACAGCCAAACCTTCTAGAACATGGCCACGCTCACGCGCTTTACGAAGTTCGAATACGGTACGACGGCTAATGACTTCACGGCGATGACGCAAGAATGCCTCAAGCATCTGCTTGAGGTTAAGCAAGCGCGGCTGACCGTCAAGCAAGGCCACCATGTTCATACCGAAGGTGTCTTGAAGCTGGGTTTGTTTGTAGAGGTTATTCAGAATAACTTCTGGCACTTCACCGCGCTTAAGTTCGATCACCACACGCATGCCAGACTTATCAGATTCGTCGCGCAAATCTGAAATACCTTCAATCTTCTTCTCGTTGACTAATTCAGCGATTTTCTCAACGAAAGTCTTTTTATTTACTTGATATGGAAGCTCGTCAACAATCAAGGCTTGACGACCACCACGCTCCAAATCTTCAACGTGAGTCCGGCCACGCATCACTACGCGGCCACGACCTGTGCGATAACCCTCTTTAACGCCCACTGTGCCATAGATAATGCCAGCTGTTGGGAAGTCTGGCGCAGGCACAATTTCAATCAAATCATCAATAGTGAGCTCTGGATCTTTTAACAAAGCCAAACAAGCATCCACCACTTCATTTAAGTTGTGTGGCGGAATATTGGTCGCCATCCCCACTGCAATGCCTGAACTGCCGTTGATCAGCAAGTTAGGAATACGCGCCGGCATGATCAGCGGCTCATGTTCTGAACCGTCGTAGTTAGGCCCAAAATCAACTGTTTCTTTATCCAAGTCAGCTAAAAGCTCGTGCGCAATTCGTGCCATACGAATTTCCGTATAACGCATCGCCGCCGCATTATCACCATCCACAGAACCAAAGTTACCTTGACCATCGACCAACATGTAGCGCAATGAAAAGTCCTGTGCCATACGAACGATGGTGTCATAAACAGCCGTGTCACCATGTGGGTGATATTTACCGATAACATCGCCTACGATACGTGCAGATTTTTTGTAAGGACGATTCCAGTCATTGCTTAGCTCATGCATCGCGTAAAGCACGCGTCTGTGCACCGGCTTAAGGCCATCGCGAACGTCAGGAAGCGCACGTCCAACAATCACGCTCATGGCGTATTCAAGATATGATCGACGCATCTCATCTTCGAGGCTAATAGGAAGGGTTTCTTTTGCGAATTGATCCATTTTGTTCTATAAGCTTTAAGCGTGGATTAAAAGCCAAATTTTACCATGATTAAGGGGGATAAATCACATGCAAAACGATAAAGAAAAACAGCGAGAAAATACCAACAGTTAGACTTGGTTTGTTAGCCTAAACGTAAACCATTTGCGAGAATTGTTGCAACCGTCAAATCTGCACTCGTACCCGGATTAATACCGCGGCTTTTTAGATCAGCATCCCAAACTAATAATGTAGCTTGGTAAAGCTTAGGGTTTTCTTGTGAAATAAAACTTGTGAAATGATTTTTTGCTTCTTGTTGAATAGCTTGAGCGATTTCTTTTCCATATTTTCTTACAATATGACTATCTTCAAACTCTGCCAAAAAAGCTAAATAAGTTGCACTTATCGCCCAAGCAGAACGTTCCCATTTTGCAAGATAATGTTGATAAGTCGACACACCAAGATTAAAAACATCTTGATAGCCATTGGCATATTGTTGTGCGATTAAGTCTCTATTACTGGCTGCCTGCATCGCCTCTAGTAACCTTACGTGTGGCGTGTGGCGAACATCATGCTGCTCGACTTCTCCTAAACCTGCTGGCGTGGCAATTGAAATAGCCTCGCAAGCCTTAACAGCGTCATCAACAGTGAGGTTGTCTAGTACTTCTTGAAGCGCTTTTTGGCTAAAACCATCTTTTGAATAAGCAGCCTGCATCATGGGCGAGGCCAGCAAGATAATGCCTAAATTAGTATTACATCCTACCGCATCCAAGGTGGCTTTTACCGCACTTAAAATACGCTCGCCAACGCTTAAATTTGGCTTGGCAATCACTTTTGATGAAGTATCCGCGCTTTTGATAAAGTCCTGCACCACCATGCCATGACCGTCGGCAAACATATGAACATTGCCAGGCTTAACGGCGCTTAATTCTGCCATGCAAGCATCACGATAAATTAAGGCGATATCGCTCACGACAGCAATCCCAAACAATCATCCACCAAAGCTTGAGCAATATCGGTACTCACAACGGCTTGCAAACCTTTCCAAGCCGGAATGCTATTCACCTCTAACACATACAACTTACCTTGGCGGTCTCGAATAATATCTACGCCACAGTAATCAATAGCCACCGCTTTGGCGGCAGCTTCAGCCAGCATGCCGAGTTCGCCACCATGCGCGACGGCTTCACAGCGGCCACCAAGCGCCACATTGTTCACCCAACTCTCACCATGTCGCACCATGGCAGCAATCGCTTTGCCTTGTATCACAAACACACGATGGTCATACCAAGCACCCTCGCCGCTATCGACATAGCGCTGCAAATAATACAAACCATCCACATGCGCTTCCATAGGCACAGGCAATGCATCACCCCGCTTAATCAATCGCACACCGTTACCCTGCGACCCAAATAGCGGCTTGATGACAAGCGGCCTATCTTTTGAGATTTCTCGCGCCATAATTTCATGGGCTTCATGGCGAGATTCACACACCCAAGTCTCAGGTGTGGCGATGCCCTGATGATGCAAAATAAAGCTAGTCATGGCCTTATCGACAGTGCGCTCAACTGCACGGCCAGTGTTATAGACTTTGACACCCAATATTTCTAAAGCGTGCAGAATATTTAAACGCGCAATAACTTGTTGCAAAGTGCCACCTGGCACCCCGCGCACAAAAGCGAATTCAGGCAATGCGTCAAAGCTAGGAATAACAATACCGCGTGAGCCAGTGGTGAGCTCAAAAAAACAATCTTTGAGCGAGACAAAAACAGCTTGATAGCCGCGCAGTGCAAACGCTTCTTTTAAACGACTGCCATGCCAGCCTGGGTCGTCAGTAAAGACAGGTATTTTTGTCATAACAAAGCTTGTCACTAAAAAATTTAAGCTTGATAACCAAACGATTGATCAATTAAGGCCGCATCCAACTTACCACCTGTAAAGGTATTGCCAGACTCAAGCGCCGTGACGGTCACTGCCGCGGGACTGAATAACATCGGGTCAATCTTGTAGAAGTCCATATTCACCGCTTTGAATACTTCAGCAAATGGACGGCCATAGTCACGTGATGAACTACTTGGTAAGTCTTTCGCTAATTTAGCCGCTGCTTCGTCAGAGCCTTTTACAAACAAATGCACATGACCACCAAACAAAATCGCATCATTGGTGCGGCCCATACCAATCAAGAAATCAGGCGCTGGTGGCGGCAAAGGGGCGCTCGCCATGCCATCGATCACATGATCTAGCGGAAAATGTAGCGTATGGATCTTATGAATCGCAACTTCTAGCACTCGCGCTACGATTTGCACTGTGCCAGCCAAACTGCGTGTTGGGGTAAGAATAAAGGTTAAGTTTTCAATCGCCACCCCCGTGTCTCGTGATACTTTTTCAATCACTTCTAAAGGTGGCACTTGGTCGCTTTCAAGCACCAAGCAAGCTGCATCCGCTTGATCTTTATAACCTAACTCTTTGAACAAATCCTCACGGCCTGCAATGGCGCGTCCTGGACCTGAGCCCAATGAAAAGAATTTCTCATGCGCCAAGTTCCAGCCAGCATATTGGCTAGCTAAACAAGACAAAATTGGGTTGTTTGAATGCACAGAAAGCATCCAAGGCCAATGTGGAAAAGTAGTTGAGGTTTGCAAATTGACATGCCCTAACCCACCCATGCAGATTTCCGCAATCAATCGACCTGCTTCCAAGCCGCCAGCATGCTTAATACCCGCATCAATAATAGTCGCACCATTGTTAGACTTAGCAACGCCCAAACGTAACTCTTGAGCATTTGCAACAAGGTCTGTGACCAAGGTATTGGTCAGCGCATTCACGCTTGGCCAACTTGATGTATCAAGCTGCGAAGCTTGGGTAGATTCAACCATTAAAACTCCTACAAATTTTCAATAAACTACTTAAATAATAAAGCGGAAAGCTGATCGAGTCTTTCGACGACAAAGGCTTGCGCCTCAGCCGCTGTATCGGCATCAGCTAACACCGTACAAATAGGCTGATGCTGAGGGATTGCAGTCAGCGCCATCGGAATATCTGCCACCCAATCTGGCCAAACCAAATCCTCAGGAATAACGACATCTTGCAACGCATATAAAACATTACGCGCTTTTGAGCGAGATGGGGCAACCGGAAAACGACTCAAATCGCCACTCGCTGCCTGCACATGCAGTGCAAACAAATCGCTCTCTTTAGATTGATACAAATCTTGCGTTGAGCTTAATCTTGGGTTGATTTCCAACACCCAATACTGGTCACCTTGCCAAATCACATCCAAGCTATTTAAGCCTCGTAAACCAAAAGCAAGAGTGATTTTTTTAGCAGCTTCTTGCAATGACTGTTTAATCGCTAAAGGTAAATTAGCGTTGCCAACGATACCGCCATAACGGTATGGCTTGCCCGCAATCGGCGCAACCCACTGCTGATTAAAACCTATGACTTTTATCTCTGTACCATTTGCCGCAAACAACATAGAAATAGGCGTGCCATCGATCACACGTTGATAATATTGGCCTTTCGGCAAGGCTTGATTGGCACAAGCATTATGCACATGCGCGCCACCAGAACCGCCCTCTTCCTTACATATCCATCCATCAACGTTAGCAAGGTTTGAAAAACTCACCTCGGGATGTGGAATCGCCAAGCTATCCAACACCCCAAAGAAGTATGGTGCGTCTTTCAGTTTGCGCACAATTTCAGGCGCATTACCAATTAGCGGCAAGCGCTGAGCAATGCGCTCAAGCAAATCAGGCTGGGCTTCAAAACCACTGCCATAAGCAAAGCCCTGCATATCACTAGTGTCAATTTGATCTAGGGTCGCTTCAAACTGTTTGGCGTCAAAGCCATTGTTAGCGTAATCAATCTTATAAACTTGCTCTGCGGCAAGCTGAGTATCAGCATCTGCAAAAACATCCAACGCCACTACTGCATATCCAGCCGTAACCGCAGCTTTTACAAAAGGCCGTGAAGAAATCGCCGCAATAAGCACTCTTTTACTCAGAAATTATCCTTTAGTCTTTACAGACTTTTACGCGCCATTTCAAAGGCAGACAAAAAGTCTAAATAATGTTTCTTTTCTGATTCCAACATTAGCTTGAGCAAGTTGTGTTGTGTTTTGTACTTCACATTACCAATTGCCAAGGCACCAATCCCAAAAGCGTTTGTGCCGGCTATTGCCGCACCATCCGCAAATACATCCACACCTTCAGCACCTGTTGGTGGTACAGCGTTCACATCAGCCACAATTTTCAAATCTTTAGCTTGTGCCATTTGAGCGAGACTTAATACTTGCACCCCTGCCGCCGCGGCACAGAGGGCGATATCGGTACTTTTCAACACTTCAATTTTGGCTGCATCACTGCCGCCATCCACCGCAAAAATATTCACGCCATAACGCGTATTGTATGAATCAGCTTTTGCTTGCACATCTGTAATACTGCGATGCGAAACCATTTGGACTGTTGCGCCATATTTAGCCGCAATCACGGCCGTACATCCGCCCACAGGGCCTGTTGCGCCAAATACACTTATGCGGCAACCACTTAGATCTCCACCAAAGTTTTTGGCGAGATGTTGCTCGACTTTTGCCATCATGCCTGCTGCCGTTGTAAAAGCGCCTGATGGGTCAGCAAAGACAGACACTTCAAACGGCGGCACCATGGCTTTTTTAGCCAAATTAAGCATATCCATTGCCACATCAATATCACGACCACCAATAAACACGCTTTCACGTTTTACACCACTTGGGCCTCTAGAAAAAATGGCATCTTGCACTAAACTAGCCACTTCATTCATTTCAACGTGGGTGTACGGCATGATTTTGTCGAAGCCCGCATCAAAGGCCATATTCACATCAAATGGGCTCGCATTTTTTGCAGCGGTGATTAAATGCAGGATAGATACTTTTTCCATGTTTTACGCTTTCAATGCTTAAAAGTACTCTTAACTGACGACTATCTGACTAGGCTGATTATTCGCCTTAGTCAGCAGAAACTGTAAAGTTTGCTCATGTCCGAATGTAGCATTAAGTTGGTTCAGCTGTGTTTCGGCTTCTAGTTGATTTTCAAAAATTGCGAAGCCTGTCGGGCCCCATGAGCTTTGGCCGAAGCAATGCACACCATTGACCTGCAATTGACTAAGCACTTTTGCAACAAGCGGACTTGTATATCGGCCACCACCCTGCGCTGGGGCAAAGTAATCACCTGTGACGGCTTGCAAGGTTTGAATAGCTTGGCCAAATGCTGACAAATCGCGTTCTGCAATCGCAGGCAACGCCTGCATTAGAACTTTGCGACATAATAATGCCGCTGACGCTTCTGGAAAATGGGGAAGATTTTGAAAGGCCGCTAACTCTTGAGTGCCGTACACGCCAGAGTGGCCTTTATCAAAAATCAATAAAATCGGCCAATCTTCAGGAAACTCAGCACGCGCAATCACAGGTGGTACAGGCGAGTTGGATGCTCGCCCACCATCGACAATCAAACCGCCTGTGGAAAATGTGCCCAAGCCAATACCAGAACGTGTTCCGCGTTGCGTTAACACGGCAACTTCATTCACGCTTAGATTACGCTGATAGAGCGCATTCATTGCCATACCCACAGCCAAGGATAACTGCGTACCAGACCCCAAGCCAGAATGCTCAGGTATCACTTGATCTAAATGGATATGTAAACCAGCATCAACATTTAAATGCCTAGCGACTTGCTGGGCGATTTTAATGGCGCGCTCTGCGCCTTCACCGTCGGCTGTAAATGTTTTGGATGGGCTAATACTTAATGACGTGACAGGCGCTTGCAAGCTCAAACCAATGCTGCCGAACTTACGACCCAAACCACCGTTTAGATCAAAAAAACCCAAATGCAAACGTGAAGACGTGATGACATTAACACTGCAACAGGCGGCACTGATTGAATTTAGCATATCAACATCTAAATTAGTCATGAAGAGTGGCGCCCAAGTGCATTTTTTGAAGTGTTTATTGTAGCGCAGACACTAGGTTTTTCCTATGTCGAAGCGGAATAACGATTGGAGTTACCCGTCAAAAACACACAAAGTTTAATCACGTTTATTCAACATAGCCGCGTATTAAAGAATTAAAATAGACCCATATATACATTACTCTATTTTTTAAAAAGATAAGGTTTTTCAGATGACCAATTTCAGCGCTTCGACTTTTGAAGCCGTCACCTGTCCGGCTTGCGGCTTGCTTTGCGACGACATTCACGTTGAGCGCGATAGCACAGGCTTGCTTAAAGTAAGTGACAAAGGCTGTGTTAAGAGCGTCACTTTTTTTGAACGCGCCATTCAAACCTCAAGCCCAAGCCTAGGCGGAAAAACAGTTTCTTTAACCGAGGCCGTGAGTAAAGCCGCTGAAATTTTACGTGGCACCAATCAGCCATTATTTACTGGCCTAGGCACCGAAGTGCAAGGTATGCGTAGCGTATTAAGCCTCGCTGATAAAGTTGGCGCAACAATCGACCACATGAATGCTTACAGTAGTTTCCGTAACACTTTAGTTGTACAAAACTCAGGCTGGCAAGTTACTACACTTACCGAGGTGCGAAACCGCGTTGACCTGCTACTAGTTATTGGCACTAACATTGTGAGCCACAATCCACGCTTCTTTGAACGCAATGTTTGGAACAAAGAAAGCATGTTCGAGCCAGACACTAGCACCCGTGAAGTGGTTTATTTAGGCGGTCAAAATATCGATACCTCGGCAGGCGTTTCACCTAAGGGCGCTAAGCCAAAGGTGCTTCCTTGTGACTTGGAGCGATTGCCAGAAGTTGTTGCCGCTTTGCGCGCAATTGTTTCAGGCAAGACATTAATAGCATCAGAGATTGCGGGCATTAAAACATCAGATTTAGAAAGCTTAAGCGAACGCCTCAAAGCCGCAAAATATAGCGTAGTCACTTGGGTGAGCAGTGATTTAAATATAGCCCATGCTGAACTTACTATTCAAAACATTACAGAGCTGGTCATTGAGCTAAATGCAAAAACACGCTCCTCTGGCTTACCGCTTGGTGGTTCAGAAGGCGACTACAGCGTTAACCAAACTAGCACTTGGACTAGCGGCTACCCTGTGCGCAGTCGCTTTGCTCGCAAGCATCCCGAATACGACCCTCATCACTTTAGCGCGGAACAATTACTAGCGAATGGCGAAGCAGATGCTTTGCTTTGGGTGAGTGAATTTAACCCAGACAAAACACCACCTAAGGTGAGCATTCCAAAAATTGTCATTGGGCATGCCAATATGCAGGCAAGTGATGCGGATGTATTTATTCCCGTAAGCACTGCTGGCATAGACCACACAGGAACGATGTTCCGCGTTGATAGCTCGGTGAGTTTGCCGCTTGGCAAATTGCGCGAAAGCGCATTACCGAGCTTGGGTGAAGTGATGGCCGCAATTGAAGCTGCACTTTAAAAGAATATTAAGAGAGCAAATCCATGTTGATTAAATTGAGTGGCGGTAAAGTTTACGACCCCGCCCATCAAATTGATGGAAAAGTTATGGATATATACATCCGCGATGGCCGTATTGTGAGCCGTCCACGCGATGATGAAACCATAGACCAAACCTTCAATTTAAGCGGCAAAGTCCTCATGGCTGGTGCGATTGATATGCACACCCACATTGGCGGCGGTAAAGTGAATATTGCCCGAATGATGTTACCTGAAGATCACCGCGCAGACCCAAGCGTGCATAGCGAACTCTGTCGCTCTGGTTGTGGCCATGCAGCACCTTCGACATTTACCACAGGCTACCGTTACGCAGAGATGGGCTATACCGCAGCTTTTGAGCCTGCGCTTTCCCCTGCCAATGCCCGTCAGTCGCACTTAGAAATGGGTGACACCCCTATCATCGATAAAGGCGGTTACGCCATGATAGGAAGTGACGATTACTTCCTGCGCATGCTAACTGCTAAGAAAGATCAAAATGCGATAAACGATTACGTTGCTTGGATTATGCATGCCTCGCAAGCCATTGGTATCAAAGTGGTCAATCCTGGTGGCATTAGCGCATTTAAGTTTAACCAACGTGCGTTAGATTTGGATGAGAAAAATGTCCATTACCAAGTCACGCCTCGTGAAGTATTAAAGGCTTTATCGCGTGCCGTTCACGAACTTGGTGTTCCTCATCCATTGCATGTTCATGGCAACAACTTAGGCGTACCCGGCAATATGGAAACCACGCTTAAAACCATGGGTGCTTCTGAAGGCTATCCCCTTCACTTAACGCATATTCAGTTCCATAGCTATGGCACAGAAGGTGATCGTAAGTTTTCATCAGGCGCTGCCCAAATTGCTGAAGCACTCAATAAACACAAAAACATTTCTGCAGACGTTGGCCAAATTTTGTTCAACCAAACCGTGACGGCATCTGGTGACAATATGCGCCAATTTACTAACTCAGGTTTAGCCAGCCCCAATAAATCCGTCATCATGGATATTGAATGCGATTCTGGTTGCGGCGTGGTGCCATTTAAATACAAAGATAAAAACTTTGTGAATGCTCTGCAATGGTCGATTGGACTTGAGATTTTCTTGCTCTGTGACGATCCTTGGCGCACATTCTTAACGACAGATCACCCTAATGGCGCCCCATTTACTAGCTATCCTCATTTGATTAGATTGTTGATGGACAAAAGCTTTCGTAACGACATGTTCGCTAAGCTAAATCTTGATGCGCAAGCCATGAGCACTTTAACGAGCATTGATCGAGAATATAGCCTTTACGAAATCGCTATTATGACCCGTGCCGGGGCTGCAAAATTAGTTGGCTTACATGATCGTGGCCACCTAGGTGAGGGTGCTGGCGCGGACATTACGGTTTATACAGATAATCCAGATCGTGAAAAAATGTTCTCTAAACCAGATTACGTATTCAAAGATGGTGAACTCGTTGTTAAAGATGGCCAAGTCGTCAAGGTCACTTGGGGACACACGCATACAGTAAAACCTGAGTTTGATCGAGGCGTTGAAAAAGATCTTAAAAAATACTTTGATCGCTATCACACCATGAGCATGGAAAACTTCAAAGTGAGCAGCGATGAAATTGCAGAGGGTGGACGTGGCGGCGTTGTCGTTCAAGCTTGCGAAGGCCGAAGGGATAAGTCATTATGATGATTAACGGCGTACAAATTGACGACACTTTTGCCGAAGCTTTTAATATGCGCGGCACACGTGTCATTATCACCGCACAAAATCACAAATGGGCTTACAACGCGGCAAATGCGATGACGGGTTTTGCAACCTCAGTGATTGGCTGTAGCGTAGAGGCTGGCATTGAGCGCGAACTGAGCCCAGAAGAAACACCTGATGGTCGACCTGGCCTTGCGGTGTTGATGTTTGCGATGGGTAGCGCTGTACTGATGAAGCAACTCGAAAATCGCATGGGACAAACCATTCTGACCTGCCCCACTGCCGCCGCATTCTCTGGCATTGAAGGCAATGAGCGTATCAATCTTGGTAAAAACTTACGTTTCTTTGGGGATGGCTTTCAAATCTCCAAACAGTTTGGTGGCAAGCGGTATTGGCGCGTCCCCGTCATGGACGGTGAGTTTATTACCGAAGAAACCACAGGCATGGTGCGCGCTGTCGGTGGTGGCAACTTCTTGGTGTTGGCGACCTCCCAGTCACAAGCCTTAGCCGCTTGTGAAGCGGCGATTGAAGCCATGAGAAAAATCCCAAATGTGATTATGCCCTTCCCCGGCGGCGTTGTGCGTTCCGGTTCTAAAGTGGGCTCAAAGTACAAAACGATGTTCGCTTCAACTAATGATGCCTTCTGTCCGACGCTTAAAGGTCTCACTAAGACCCAGCTTTCAGATGATATTGAATCGGTGATGGAAATTGTCATTGATGGCTTAACTGAGGCAGGCATTAGAAAAGCAACTTATGTCGGTATTGAAGCCGCATGCAAACTAGGCGCTGAAAATGGGATTAAACGTATTTCCGCTGGCAACTATGGCGGTAAATTAGGCCAATTCCAATTTCACTTACGCGACATCATGAGTGACAAAAGTTTAAGCGGAGAGTCAGCATGAGCGCTTTAACCTTCACCCTCAAAAAAGATTTAGTGCAAAAGCTAGATGTATCAACACTCACGCCAGATTTGCTTGCTGATAAAAGCCTTACTGAGATTAGCGCCACTTTGCTTTGGTATGGCAAACAACAAATCGCGGCGAGCGAAGCTTTTGCAATTACTGGTAG
>Ga0114958_10001543_pt1 | contig 17999 bp, 15 predicted proteins | sample C_130208_EF_Meta_FD_89577 | JGI IMG/M metagenome (GOLD analysis project Ga0114958, IMG submission 89577) | Freshwater microbial communities from Lake Croche, Canada to study carbon cycling - C_130208_EF_MetaG | ecosystem: Environmental > Aquatic > Freshwater > Lake | place: Lake Croche, Canada...
CCGAATCCCACGGAGCTCATTGGCAGTGAGGCCTTTGCAAACTTCATGCAGGAATTAAAAAGTAAATTTGATTACATCATCGTGGACAACTCCCCGCTATCCTTGGTGACGGATGCACAAGTCTTTGCTCCTTATTCAGATTCCACCTTGTTTGTAATTCGTCATGCCTACACACCCAAACGCTTTTTGAATTTCCTTAAGCAACAGGTAGATAAGAAGCAATTCAAATCGATGGGCATAGTTTTTAATGGTTTGAAGCCCAGAGGGGTACAAGGCTATGGCTATGGAAGTGGCTATAATTATGGGTATGGGTATGGCTATGGGTATGGGTATGGGTATGGGTATGGTGCGAAGGAAAAGTCGAAAAAGAAGCCTTGGTTCAAAAGAATCTTCAACTCGTAGAGACGCGATAACTCGCGTCTATTTTCTACCTCGCGTCTAAAATTGTAGAGACGCCATACCTTGCGTCTATTTTGTACCCGATGTCTATTTTGTACCTGGCGTCTAAAATTGTAGAGACGCGATACTTCTCGTCTATTTTCTGCCTGGCGTCTAAAATTGTACAGACGCCATACTTGGCGTCTACCCTAACAACAAATGAACATAAACTCTAAAATATACATAGCCGGGCACCGGGGAATGGTGGGTTCTGCGATTCATGCTTGTTGGAATCACGCGGTTATGAAAACATCATTATTGGAACGTCTAAGGAACTAGACCTACGCAACCAACATGCCGTGCATTATTTCTTCTGTTATGAAAAACCAAATTTCGTTTTTTGGCTGTTGCAAAAGTAGGAGAGATTCATGCGAATAATACCTACCGCGTTGAGTTTTTGTACGATAATTTGATGATGGAAACACAGTACAAGCCCGCAAGAAGGATTATAACTAACCTATAAAAACTAAATCGCCCAGCTCGAATTAGTTTAAGAAACATTTGTAATACCTATTACCTCTTACTTATTACCTAAATCTATTACCTCTTACCTATTCTATTATTACCTCTTACCTATTACTTTTTACCTAATTCCTTTTAAATGCCTAACAATAATAAAGTAGCCTTAATAACAGGCATCACCGGCCAAGACGGCTCCTATCTCGCCGAATTACTCCTCGAAAAAGGATACCAAGTCCACGGAGTAAAACGCAGATCTTCTTCCTTTAACACCCAGCGCATTGATCATATCTACCAAGATCAGCATGGATTTGAAGTAAATTTCAAATTACATTATGGGGATTTAAGTGATTCGACGAATATCATCCGCATCATTCAGGAAGTGCAACCCGATGAAATCTATAACCTAGGTGCCATGTCCCATGTGAAGGTGTCTTTTGATTCGCCTGAATATGTGGCTAATGTGGATGGCTTGGGTACATTAAGGATCTTAGAGGCGGTACGCATCTTAGGCTTAGAGAAGAAGACAAGAATTTACCAGGCATCAACTTCCGAGTTATATGGCGGATTAGCCGAGAATAAAAATGCGCAAGGATTTTATGATGAAAATTCGCCCTTTTATCCACGTTCACCTTATGGTGCTGCGAAGATCTATGGTTTCTGGATCATCAAGAACTACCGCGAAGCCTACAATATTTTTGCTTGCAATGGCATTTTGTTTAACCACGAATCGCCGCGCCGAGGGGAGACTTTCGTGACCCGCAAAATCACGATGGCCACCGCGGCCATTGCCCTAGGCAAACAAGATTGTTTGTATTTAGGAAATCTGAACTCGCAGCGCGACTGGGGACATGCGAAAGATTACGTGGAAGCCATGTGGCGAATTTTGCAACAGGATGTGGCTGAAGACTATGTCATTGCGACCGGAGTGACGACTTACATTCGGGATTTTGTTCGACTCTCCTTCGCAGAAGTGGGCATCGAATTAGCCTTCGAGGGAGAGCAAGAAAATGAAATAGCGAAAGTGTCTGCTTGTCATAATCCCTTATATCAATTGCCGACAGGGACTATCGTGGTTCGCGTAGATCCACAATATTACCGACCAACCGAAGTGGATTTATTAATCGGCGATCCGACTAAATCTAAAACGCAATTAGGTTGGGAGCCAAAATATGATTTGGCTGGACTGGTGAAGGAGATGGTGGCTTTTGAATTTTTAGTTTAAATTAATGAGAAAATTGTATTGATTTTTTTATTTTTTGCTTAGGAGTAATTAAAATAAGAAATATTAAATGATGAACATAGCTTTAAATTAATTGGAAAAAAAATCAAATTGAACATTATCAATGTTTTAAAAATAATTCTTCAATTAAAAAAATCAACTTATTACCAAGAGTAAAATAAAAATTTAACTACCATTTTAAAAAATTATTTATTTTAACAATTTATGTCTAGATCAAAATTAACTTTTTTAAATGCAAAGGTTAATATCTTATTTCAACTTTTATTATTGTTTACAGCATTATTTTCCAGAAAAATCATACTACATTTTTTAGGTAATGATTTAGTTGGCTTAAATGCTACTATTCAAAATGTATTTGGAATAATGAATCTCGCTGAATTAGGTATATGGCCAGCAACTGCTTATGCTTTATACAGTTATATTCATAATGATAACAAAGAAAAAATTAAAGAAGTTATAACTTTATTTGGATATTTTTACAAGATCATAGGCTTTTTAATACTCGGGGTGGGGTTAGTTACTGCTTTTTTCTTACCTATAATATTTAAAAATACTACTTTAGATTATTTATTTGTAATTGCATCATTTTTTACTTTTTTATTGAATGTACTTCTGGGGTATTTTTTTAACTACAAGCAAATATTATTAGTCGCAGATCAAAAAAATTACATATTGATAATTATATCTAGTTTAATACAACTCACTAAAGTATTTTTTCAAATTGGGTTTCTTTATTTTTTAAATGGTAACTTCTTAGTTTGGTTACTTTTAGAATGTATTTTTGGAATTTTAAATACTATTTTCTTAAATATTTACGTAATCAAATTTTATCCATGGCTTAAATTACCAAAATACAATAAGTACCTTTTGGTTGAACACAGTTCAATTTTGAAAAATATAAAGAGACTTGCTTCACAAAAGTTTGCTGCTGTTATACTTTCTCAATCTGATAATATATTAATTTTTAGTTTTTCTAGCCTTGGTCAAGTAACTTTTTTTTCTAACTACACGTTAATTATTAATAAAATTATAGTATTCTTGAATACGTCTTTCAACAGTGGCGCTGCATCTATAGGAAATTTAATAGCTACCAAAGATGAACAGAAAATTGAAAAAGTATTTTATGAGATTTTGGTTTTAAGGTATTTGATTTCAGGTGTAATTGTAATATGCTTATTTCAACTCTTAAATCCTTTCATTAATATTTGGTTAGGAAGAGAATACATATTAGATAGTAAATTAGTGGCTCTAATTATACTTAATGCTTACATTTCTATTACGAGAAATAGTATTGATAATTTCATCGATGGTTATGGTTTATATGGAAATGTCTGGGCTTCATGGACTGAAGCAGTGTTAAATTTGACCATATCACTAATATTTGGATATAGATATGGTATAATAGGAGTTTTATGGGGAACATTTATAAGTACTTTTCTAATAGTTTGCTTATGGAAACCTTATTATTTATTTAGATCAGGGTTTAAAAATGCATGCTTATTTAATTACTGGTTTACAATAATTAGAAACATTGTTATTTTATTTTTTGTCCACTGGGTATTACATTTAATTGGTATTTATAAGAACAATTCAATTGTTTCATATACATCCTGGATTTTGTTTGCTTTAAAATTATCTCTAATTTCTTTTTTACTTTATTTGGTAATTCTATATTTAACGTCTCCAAGTATAAGAAGTTTGGCATCAAGATTTTACAAAATATTTATAAAAAAAACATTTAACCTAGCCTAACTTTTTATTTTATGTATCAAATAATATATATTAAATGTTTTTGAGATTAGTCATAAAAAAATATTTATGTATAATTTCATATAACTGTTATCGAAATGATTTTTATCAAGGATTGAATTTAACTTATAATACTCCTACAATTGGTTAGTTTTTTGTTGCTGAGGATTACATAGAATTTTTGTCTCGTGTTAATTTTTTTAACAGACGCAAGTTTTCAATTTGTATAAAATTCAAATCACGTCGAGGATTTGAAAGATTATACAATCGGATTATTAATAGGGAATGTGGAAATTCATTTTTTACACTATCAAAGTAATCATGAAGAATTGGATAAATGGTTAAGAAGGAAAGAAAAAATAAATTGGTATAATTTTTTAATTGTTTGGAATAATCATAATAAATTAAAAGAATAATTCTTACCATTGTTTTTAAAATTTCCCTTAAGAAAAAAGGTTTTTTTAAAAAAAATGGGAAAGTAAATATTTTATTAAAAAAAGTATCAAAACTATCAGTGTGTCCCTGACCTTATTAAGATTTTTTTTTAGTTTGGTATAAATTTAATTTTGCTAAATGATTTAATCAAAAATAATGAAAATACTTTTCTTACTGCGAATTGAAGTTATACCATCATTAGGCGGTGTTGAACGTGTAACTCACTTATTAACTCAATTTTTATTAAAAAAAGGTATAGAAGTAAGCTACTTGTATTATGGAATTAATAGTATAACCGACAATAAATTTCATTCCAATTTGAAGGTTTATTTTTTGCCAAACTCCGATATTTACAGGGAAAATGAAAATATATTATTTATTCAAAAAATATTGATAAATGAAAAAATTAATATTTTAATAAATCAAAGCGCCATAAATAATAAATTTGCAAATATTCTAGCTAAATCTGTTAAAAATACGCCAACGAGAATTATTTCTGTTCTTCACAATGCTCCTTTTAAATTTGAACAATACAATTTGAAATTTAATGCTGAATTAGTTTTCCACAGAAATAATTTAATTCTAATTTTCAAAAAGTTTTTTACCATATTTTTTAGTAGATATTATTATTATAAGTATTCTAATCAGCTTAGGCTAACTTATGAATTTAGTTCAATTTTTTTATTACTTTCTGAAAGATTTAGTCCTACATTTTCTGCAATAATTAATATAAAGAATCCGTTAAAAATAAGAGGTATTCCTAATCCTTCAAGTTTTAAAATCCAAAAAAATATATTTGAGAAAGTTAATACAGTTTTATATGTTGGGAGACTAGAATACTCGCAAAAAAGAATTGATCGTCTAATTTGCGCATGGGGTTTGATTGAAAAAAATAATCCTGATTGGCAATTGCTTATTATTGGAGGTGACGGGGGAAATCCTAATGAAAAAGAGCAAATTACTGAATCTATAAGATTAAATAAAATAGTAACAAAGCTGAATTTAAAAAATATCAAGTTTCTTGGTAGACAAGATCCTCAAATATTTTATGAAAAGAGTAAAATTTTATGTTTAACTTCTAGTTATGAAGGTTGGCCCTTAGTTTTAAATGAAGCAATGCAATATGGCGTTGTTCCAGTTGCTTTTGGAAGTTATGAGTCTGTTTATGACATTATTAATAATAAAATAAATGGTGTAATTGTAAAACCATTTGATGTTGAGCAATACGCTAAAGAATTAGAAAAATTAATGCTAAATCCAAAAATTTTAACGGAAATGTCTTTAAATGCAATTGAAAAATCAAAGCAATATGACATTGATATTATAGGTAATAAATGGCTTTCGTTATTTGATGAAATTTTGTTAAATGAATAAAAATTTGAACTTACTATTCTTCATTGATCGGTACCCAGGCTATGGAGGTATAGAATCTGTAACCTCCATATTGTCGAATTTATTTGTGAATAGTGGATATTTGGTTACCATTGTATCATTTAAACAGGAAAATCTTGAATTATTAACACAATTAGATAAAAGAGTCAATTTGTTATCACTTCCCAATAAAGAGTTACTCTCAAATGAAAATAAATTGTTTTTAATTAGTGAAATAACGAAAAAAAATATTGACATAATTATACACCAACATTCTTACGCTCCTATTTTTGAGTTGATTGTTGAAATTAAGAATTTGATTGAATGTAGAATAGTTACCTTTGAGCATAATACACCCGATGCTCAAATTAAAATGTACTCCAATTATTTAAAAGAGAATAATTTTAATTTCAATTGGAAATTTAATTTGGAAAAACTTTTATATCCAGTATCTGTAGCCAAATGCCGTATGAAAGAAAGAAAGAGACATCGATTTCTTCTTAAATATAGTGACTATTATATTTTACTTTCAGAGTTATTTGTTAAAAATTTTGAAGATATTACAGGTATAAAAAACAGTAAAAAAATAGTTTCGATTCCTAATCCTCTTCCTGAAACAAATGATTTTAAAGTTTTGAACAAACAGAAAATCATTCTTTATGTTGGAAGGCTTGATAAAAATCAGAAAAGAGTTGATAGGCTTATTAGAATTTTTGAAAAACTATATATTAATTTTCCAGATTGGTATCTATATATTATTGGAGATGGCGCATATAGAGAGGAAATTGAGGAATATGTGAAAAACAAAAAAATAGATCGTGTTATTTTTGAAGGATTTCAATTGGACGTTTCATCTTATTATATTAAGGCATCAATAATTTGTTTGACGTCAAATGTTGAAGGATGGGGCTTAGTTTTAAGTGAAGCTATGCAATATGGGGTTATACCTTTCAGCTTTGATAGTTTTGTGTCGGTGCACGATTTAATTAAGAATGAAAAGACAGGATTTATTATACCTTCATTTAATGAAGACGAATATGTCAGAAAACTAAGTTGTTTGATGAATGATCCTGAAAATAGATTGCAGATTGCTAAAAATGCAACATTATCTTCTCAACGTTTCAATGGAAATAAAGTACTACTACATTGGCAAAAACTTATCCTGAATGAAACATAAAAATCAATAAGTCATTGCATGGATTTTGATTGTATTATTCCAGTTGCAGGTAGAGACTGTTTGTTATTGCGAAAAAGTATACCTTACATACAAAAATATATTAGGCCTGAAACCATTTATATTATAACTCGTAAATCATATTTCGTTTATTTTATTGGTATAAATAATGACAGAATTGTGTTATTAGATGAAAATGAATTAATTGTAAACATCGACTTTTTGAAAGTCAAAACATTACTTCAAAATGCTAAATATTCGCCTAAAAATACAGGATGGTATTTTCAACAATTTTTAAAAATGGGTTTTTCTTTGTCAAAATATGCTAAAAGCTTTTACTTAAGCTGGGATGCGGATTCAATACCGGTCAGACCAATTAATTTTTTTGATGAAAATGGATCACCTTTATTTACAATGAAAGAAGAATACCATAAGCCATATTTTATAACTTTAAAAAAAATTCTAAATATTGATAAATTAACAACTAAGTCATTTATTTCTGAAAACATGATTTTCAAGTCTGAAATTATGATTGATTTAATTGATAAAATTGATAAATCAATTTTATATGGTGAATCTTGGTGCGAAAAAATAATAATGTCCTTACCATCAAATAAAAACAATTCATTCTCAGAATTTGAAACATATGGTAATTATGTGATGCAATATTACCCAAAATTATACAAAATGAGGGAAATTAGAACTTTTAGAAATGCAGGCTTGATTTATACTAGATTTATTTCCAATAAAATAATTCATGAATTATCTGATGGTTACGAAATGATTTCTTTGGAGCATCGTCACAATCCAAAGTATCCAGTTAGAATAATTGCAATTACTCAAAAAATTGCAATTAAATTTTTAAATAAAATTCTAAATTAATCTTCAAGTAGAGGATTTTTTCAATTTAAATAAATTTTATGCGTGTGCTATGGTTAAGTGGTAATCCTTCATTATACACTGAAAAAGCTATAGGTTATGGTGGTGGAGGTTGGATTGAGGCTTTAGAAAAGGAATTTTCAAAATATCCTGAAATTGAGCTAGGTATTTCTTTTTTACATCAGGATGATTGTTTTAAAAAGATAGTTGGTTCAACAACATATTATCCAATAAAATTATATAAAACTAAATTGGAGAAATTAAAACATTTTCTATTCTATGAAATGTATGATGAGATAGAAATAAGAAAAATCCTTAAAATTATTGATGATTTTAAACCTGATTTGATACATATATGGGGTACTGAAATCAGTTTTGGGCTTGTGTCAAAGTATACTAAAATTCCAACAGTAATTCATTTGCAAGGGATTTTAAATCCATGTTTTAATTCTTTTTTAATTCCCGCATTAAGTATGTTTAGCTTTATATTTAAATTTGGCGAAGGTGGTTTTAAAAGCATTTTAAATTTTCAGTCTATTAGGTTTTGGAAGCATAACATGAAACGAGAACTTGATATTTTTCGTTCTAACCAAAATTTTATCGGTCGGACAAATTGGGATAAAAACATATCCAGACTTTTGGCTCCCAATTCTAATTATTTTCATTGCGGCGAATTATTGCGATTTCCATTTTATCATGCCCATGAATGGAAGCAGCTAAATAAAAAGGTAATAATAATTACATCTGTTTTGTCAAACGTTTCTTATAAAGGCATTGATGTTATTTTGAAAAGTGCAAAAATTTTAAAAATGTATAAGGATCTAGAGTTCAAATGGAATATCTTTGGCGTCAGTAAAAGTCGTTTTTTTGAAAAATTTACAAATATAAATGCTGTTGATGTCGATGTTGAATTTAAAGGAGTGGTTGGTGCGGATAAATTAATATGTGAACTTTTAGAGTCTGATGTTTTTATCCACCCTTCTTATGTAGATAATAGTCCAAATTGTGTTTGTGAAGCTCAAATTTTAGGAGTTCCTGTGATATCATCCAATATAGGTGGAATTTCAAGTTTAATTGATAATAACTTAACGGGCATTTTAGTCCCTGCCAATGATCCCTTCTATCTAGCATCACAAATCGTTTGGCTAAAAAAAAATAAAGAAATTGCAAAAAAAATGGGGAAAAATGGAAGGATTGAAGCACTTAAAAGACACAATGTAGATACTATAATATACGACTTACTAAATGTATACAAAAAAGTTAATAAAAAAGGAAAATAATTACAGGCGAAATTTATTATTTTTAAGCACTAGTAAACATTTGAGATTATCTGTAATATTAATTACTTTTTATGAAATTTTGAAAATCATTTATAAACCGTCAAACGGTTCTAATTTGAAATTGTTAATAACATTATTTTTTATTAGTTCTTTTGTTTATTTGTTTCAATATTTTTTAAATAATATTAAAAAGATTCAAAGTGCATTTAAACCAATTTACTTTGTTTTTTTAGTTTCTCTTTTTGTTGGGATATTTAATATTTTAAGATCAATTGAATTTAAATGGCAATCATTAATTACCTTATTTGGTAATCGAGATACTAGTTTAGCTATGTTATTGCCTATGATAATGGTTCTTGGATTAAAACTCAATAATTTGATTTGGTTTAATCAATTTTGTTTAAACTGTATGAAAATTGGATTATTTATTGTCCCTTTATCATATTTTAACAGTATATTCTCTGAAATCTCTGTATACTTTTTAGGCTTTAATTTATTTTCGTTGGCCTTATTTGTTTATCAATCTAAAAGTGACAAAATAGTTTTAGTTTTTTCTACAATTATTTTTGTATTAAGTAATATAAATTCTGATGGGAGATTAACAATTTTGCAAATTTTTTTTGTGATTTTCGGTATAATTTTTCATTATTTTTTTGTAAAATTAAATTTAAAAGTTCTTAGAAATTTTATTTTAATATCAATGGTAGCTTTCCCTTTCATTTTAATTCTTATTGGATTTCCCTTTTTTGAATTTATTAATAATTCTAATAACACTCAAAACGCTTCCATATCAACTACAGACACAAGAACTTTTTTATATACTGAAGTAGTTGAAGATTTGAAAAACACTAATTCTATTGTATTTGGAAAAGGAGCTTTAGGTAAATATTATAGTGCTTATTTTGAAGTTGATGTTGAATCTGGAGAATCCAAAGATAGAATAAATGTTGAAGTAGGTTTTTTATCAATGTTATTGAAAGGAGGTATTTTGAACGCAACTTTGAATTTTATAATATTTTTTTATGCTCTCTTCTTGGCGTATTTTAGCAGGAATAAATTTACCCAAAGATTATCTTTTCTTGTAGTATGCCATATTTTATCATTGTTTGTTGGTAACATTCCCCAATATACTTCTTTGAATTTTTCAGTTTGGATTGCAATAGGCGGATGTATTTCTATTGCTGTTAGAGAAAATACAGATATTAATGTTGTTTCAATTTTCAAAAACAGGAAACACCTGGCATTTAATAATTAATTTTTTGTGATATTGTTAATTACTAAGTATGTTATGTCGATTTTAAAATCATATATTAAAATTGATATCAAACATCTTTTTTAAGAGGTCCTATATTCTATTGTTGTTTTAATTAATAGCGCAAATAAAACTTATTATTTGCTAAAAATAATTGTAAAAAAAAAATAATAAACTTTTTATTTCGAATATTTCGAGATTATTTCTTTTTAAATAAAATGCAAATTAAAATTTCTGTAGTAACTCCATCTTTGAATCAAGGAAAGTACATTGAAGAAAATATATTGTCAGTTTTGAATCAGGGTTACAAGAATATTGAGCACATCATTATTGATGCATGCTCAACTGATAGTACCATTGATATTTTAAAAAAGTATAAGCACTTAAATTGGATTTCAGAACCAGATCAAGGACAAAGTGACGCTCTTAATAAGGGCTTTAATAAAGCAACAGGGGATTGGATTTTATGGCTAAACGCTGATGATATGTTATTGCCTAAGTCAATTTTAAAATATATCGATTACATATCGCTAAATTCTAAATATGATGTCATCCATGGTAATATGATTTTTTTTAAGGATGGATTTCCGGATAAACTTAAAATACAATATTTTCTTAAATTTAATTATTTGTATTGTTTTTTTGGAATTGTTACATATCCATCAACTGGAACAATTTTTCGATCTAAATTTTTGAAACAAAATAATTTAAATTTAAATTTTCATTATATGATGGATGCTGAATGGTATTTACGATGTGGTAGGGCAATAAAAATTTTAAGTGTTAATGATTTTTTTGTAAAATTTAGAATTTCAGAAACAAATAAAACATCAAATCATATTCAATATGGAATTATTAATGCCCAACAAGTTATAGAGAAAAGTATGATTTACAATTTATATATAAAACCTAATTTTAAGGGGCTGGATGATAATCATATTAAAATACTATTAATTGTTTGTTCTAATTTTTTTTTACTAATTATCCGTTTTAAAAAGTTGAAATTTTACTTAAATAATTTTTTTTGTAAAAATGTTAAATACTAAACGAAATAATATTCTTTTTTTAAGTCCATTACCACCTGTGATATATGGTAGTGCATTATCGAGTAAGATGTGCTTAGACTGCTTAAGAAGTGATCTGGATTTTTCAGTTAATAATATTAAATTAAACTTTTCGAAAAATATTTCAGACGTAGGAAAATTTGGATTTAAAAAATTAATATATTTTTTAAAATTATTAATTAAAATATTATTCTTAAAAACAAATCAATATGATTTTATCTATTTGGTGCCATCAACTTCTGGTGCTTCATTAATAAGGGATTTTTTGGTTTTGAAAATTTTAAAGTTTAAATGTAAATGCAAAGTAATTTTACATTTGAGAAGTCAATTTTTAGTCAGGAATTTTAATAATGTATTTTGGGATTTTTTAATTAAAAATTTATTGAAGGGAAATAGAATTATTTTAGTTGGATCTGAATTAATTCCCAACTTAAATGGATATGTGCCGGCTAGTAATATTTTTATTATACCCAATGGGATAATAAGTTCATTAAGTGAGGAGTCTTACAATAAAATTAAAATTACAAGAAAAAATAATTCTTCACTCAATTTATTGTTCTTGTCTAATATGTATTTATTTAAAGGATGGAAAATAGTGTTAGAAACAGCATTAATTCTTAAAAATTCAAATGTTCGATTTAAAATTAATTTTGCAGGTCAATGGACTGATAACACGAGTGAAAAAGAATTTTTTGAATATGTAGATAATCATGGTTTAAATAGTTTCGTGAAATATGTTGGTAGCGTAAGTTTTGATGAAAAAAATGAATTATTTTCTTCCAGTGATGTGTTTCTTTTCCCTTCTGAGTATAAATTAGAAACTTTTGGAAGGGTAATAATTGAAGCAATGGAATATGGAATTCCAGTGATTTCTAATAATGTAGGTAGTGTTAAATCTATAATTAAACATGGTATTACAGGATTTATTCTAGAGCAAAATAAGCCTGAACTATTTCATTATTTTATTTCAAAGCTTGTTGATGATAATTTTCGAAATATTATGGGACAAAATGGGCGTGATCATTTTTTAAATAATTATACAAAAGATAAATTCTATTCAAAATTTAAAAATGTTTTTTTGTAATCCAAAAAATAGTTTTGATTCAAGATAATTCTGATTATTTGAAATAATTGATAGTTAATAAATTGTAAAATCACTTTCCTAAGTTTAATTAAGCCTTCAATACATTTAATTTCCTTTGACTTTTCATCTTGAAATTTAATTTAGTTGATATTAATATTAGAAAATTAGAATTAAAAAAAGCTAACTATTATTTTTTAAATAAATTGAAGTTTCAACTTGCCATAAGTTTTTATTAAAAAATTAATTTCAATCAAATTATCAAGACAAAATTCAATGGAAGGAAAACTTGTAAATAGGTTAAATATTTTGTTGCTTGCTTATAGTTGTAGGCCTAATGTTGGTTCTGAACCTGGAGTTGGGTGGAATACTGCTCTTGAATCATCTAAACTTCATAATGTTTATGTTTTTACACATATTTCTAACAAAAAATTCATTGATGAAGAATTATTAAAGATTAAAAACCCCAATCTGAATTTTTTATATTTAAACTTTCATAATTTTTTTTTGGATTTAAATAAACGTTATGGTACGCGAGTAGATTATTTTTTTTGGAATCTATTTAGTTTTAAATTTTTAAGTAGATTAGATCAAGAAATTAATTTTGATATTGTACATCATGTTACTTTTAATCAATATAGAAGTATAAATTTTGGTTTTTTCACTAAAAAGCCATTTGTTTTTGGTCCAATTGGAGGTGCAGAAAATATTAAGTTTTATTTTTTGAAGGACTTAAGTTTTACAACATTTATAAAAGAAATTTTTAGAATATTTAAAATTGACATTTGGCTTTTTAGTTTTTTATTAAAAATAAATTCAAATAATAAATTTATTCTATACTCTTCCTTTGAAAACCAAAAAAATTTAAATTTTAAATCAAATTATATTTTAGATTCCGAAGTATATCCTGCAATTGGTTTTTCAAATACAGATTTCCCTTCATTAAATTCAAGAATTTTAAATGGTGATTTCAGTATGATTTATGCTGGCAGGGCTGAGGACTGGAAGGGCTTAGAATTCTTGTTTCGCGTCTTAAATAAAATTCAAATTAAAAAAATTAGTTTAAAGTTAATTGGTATTAGAAGCTTGGAAGAACGTTTTAAAATTGAGAATTGGATTAAGAAATATAAAATTAATTGTGAAATTATTATTGTTGATTCTATACCAAGAAATGAGCTATTAAATCTATTGGGAAATTCAAATTTGTTTGTATATCCTGCTTTCAGAGATTCGGGCTCCATGGCTATTTTAGAAGCTAGTGTTGTTGGTTGCCCTACATTATGTTTAAAAGTAGGTGGTCAAGATTTATTACCAGAAGACTCATTTTTATTGGTTGATTTATTTGAGTCTTATGAAATCACTCTTGTAAAATTTTCAGAAAAGTTAATGTGGTCTTATGAAAATCGAGATAAATTACATGAAATCGGAATCAAAGCCCAAGCATTTGCCTCGAAAAATTACCAATGGAGTGATAAAATACTTTTTTACAATGAAATTTATAAAAGTCTCATAAAATGAAATACGATTATTTAGTAATTGGTGCTGGTATATTTGGTAGTACTTTTGCCTATGAAATGACAAAAAAAGGCAAATCGTGTTTAGTAATTGATAAACGTAATCATATTGCAGGAAATATTTATACCGAAAATTTAGAAGGTATAAATGTCCATAAGTATGGTGCCCACATATTTCATACCAGCAACAGAGAGATTTGGGATTATGTGAATTCATTTATAGAATTTAATCAATTTGTGAATTCTCCAATAGCTGATTATAAAGGTAAACTTTACAATTTACCTTTTAATATGAATACTTTTTACCAATTATGGGGAACAAAAACACCTGATGAAGCTAAAGCAAAAATAAATCAACAAATCGAAAGTTATTCTCATATTAAGAATCCTAAAAATTTAGAGGAACAGGCATTAGTGTTGGGTGGTAAAGATATTTATGAAAAATTAATCAAAGGATATACTGAAAAGCAATGGGGAAGACCTGCAACCGAAATTCCTGCATTTATTATTCAAAGATTACCATTTAGGTTCACCTTTGATAACAATTATTTTAATGATACATATCAGGGTATTCCGATTGGAGGTTATACTAGATTAATCGAGAAAATGCTTGATAGTATTGATGTAAAGTTAAATGTCGATTATTTTCTAGATAGGAATTACTTCAATAGTTTGGCCACTAAAATTGTTTATACAGGCAAGATAGATGAATATTTTGATTTCGAGTTTGGCAAATTGGAGTACAGAAGTTTGCATTTTGAAAGTGAAATACTAGATAAAGACAATTATCAGGGAAATGCTGTTGTTAATTATACAGATAAGGATATTCCGTACACGAGAATTTTAGAACACAAACATTTTGAATTTGGCAAGCAAAATAAAACTGTAATAACGCGTGAATATCCACATGAATTTTCTATGAATAATGAACCATACTATCCAGTAAATGATAAGGCAAATCAGTTACTTTTAACGCAATATTTAAATTTATCCCAAAAGCAAACAAATGTAATATTTGGTGGAAGATTAGCGGAATATAAATATTATGATATGCACCAAGTGTTTGCCTCAGCATTATCTCGAGTCAAAATGGAACTTAGTATAAAAAATTTAGCATAAATATTTTTTTTCATTAAAGATTTTAAAATGTTTGTAGATTTTAGCTAACGGAAAAAAAATATATGTTAGATACTTCAAAGAATAAATTATTGTTTTTAATTCATCTACCACCACCCATTCATGGTGCTGGTATTGCGGGATCTAATATTAAAGCAAGTAAACTATTAAATGAAACTTTTAGTAATTCATTTATAAATATAAGCGTTTCAAAAAATATAAAAAGTCATTCTAAATTAACATTAAGAAAGTTTTTTTTAATAATTTCTGTTTATTTTCGTGTTATTAGTTTTTTGTTATACAATAAAATTGATTTGTGTTTAATCTCTATTAATTCTAAGGGGTCTGCTTGGTTAAAAGAATTATTATTGGTGTTTTTTGTTAAACTTTTTAAAGTTCCTATTATATATTTCTATAATAATAAAGGTGTTCGGTCAAATTCATATAATTTTTTTAAAAAAAAATTATATGAATTTCAATTCAAGAATACAAAATCAATTCTTCTTTCCCCTTTGTTGTATTATGATTTATCAACTTTTGTAAAAAAAACAGATGTTTTTTATTGTCCCTATGGATTAATTAATAATTCTGTGAAAAATAATAATTATGCTTTTAAAAAATCTGAAGTTGTCACTATTTTATTTTTTTCCAATCTAATTGAATCCAAAGGTGTTTTTGTTTTATTAGATGCTTGCAAGATCTTAATGAAAAAAAATATTTCTTTTAGATGTAACTTTGCAGGTAGTGAAGGAGATATCACATCCATTCAATTTGAAGATAAAGTTTGGCAAATGGGTTTGCAAAATCATGTTTATTACCTGGGAAAGAAGTATGATTTTGAAAAAGAAATTATTTTTCAAGAAGCGGACATCTTTGCTTTTCCAACATTTTATCATAATGAAACATTTGGGTTAGTGAATTTAGAGGCGATGCAATGTTCACTTCCAATAATTTCAACTAATGAAGGCGCTATAGCTGATATAGTCATAGACGGAATAAATGGTTATTTAGTTCCACAAAGAAATGTGGAAATTTTAGCAGAAAAATTAGAAATTTTAATCTTAAATCCTGAATTGAGAAATGAAATGGGGCGCGCAGGAAAAAGGATGTTTGATGAAAAATTCACTTTCGAAATATTTGAAAAAAGAATAGTTGAAATTCTTCAAGAGGTTTTAACAAATAAAATTGCCTAAACTTTTTTCTTTTCCTTTCTCTGCCCTCTCATTTACTGACACTATCCGTAATATCATAAACCTTTACCAGATAAAGGAAGGGGCTTACGTCTGCGTGGCGAATGTCCATATGACGGTGGAAGCGATTAGAGATCCTGCTTTTGGTATTGTATTAAGAGAAGCTGATTTGGCTATCTTAGATGGGATGCCTCTTTGTTGGGCCTATCAATTAATCCATGGTTTTAAACCCGATCGTATCGCCGGAAAGCATTTGATGCATGCTTTGTTGCAAGAAGCTGTCCTGAACAAAATATCTGTTTTTTTCTACGGTAGTAGTCAGGAAAAACTCAATAACACCCAAGCCTATTTAGAGGAACATTATCCTGGATTAATGATTGCTGGTATGATTTCACCGCCATTTCGTGCCTTAAGCAAGGAAGAAAATATGGCCTACGCGGAGCAAATCAATAAATCTGGAGCTTCTCTTGTATTTGTTGCTCTGGGGTGTCCCAAACAAGAAATCTGGATGCATAGTATGAAAGCCCTTATAAATGCCACGATGGTAGGAGTGGGTGGAGCGATGGAGGTGTTGACGGGCCAACAAAAACGGCCATCACTCTGGATAGAAAATATAGGAATGGAATGGTTTTTTCGACTTTGCTTAGAACCTAGGAGACTGTTCAAACGCTATTTATACACCAATACTTATTTTATTTTTTTGTTGGCGAAGACGCTGATTAAAAAAAATTAGAGACGCGATACTTCGCGAATGAAAACAAATAGACGCGGGTTATCGCGTCTCTACAATAAAAAAATTATTACAATTATCGAATCAGTATAACAAAATAATAAACCTGAAGTAAAACATTTTTTACCTATCACTTAAAGAGCATTACCCAAACCCTTATATATTTTTTTAATTTTCTTTTCCAACCTTTTCAATTCTTATGAAAAAAACAACCCCACAAAAAATGACGCTCATGTTTGCATTAGCCTTCATGTGTAGCGCTTTTGTGCTTCATGCTCAAAGTCCCGAAAAGGCAATGACGATGAAATCATCTGCCCAAGATTCTTTGCAAATCGATGCAAAGGATTATCAATGGTCCATCGGCCTTATCGCCGGAGGAAAGACCATCAAAAGTCTTTTTGTCTATGACTATGGCATTCAATTAACCAAGTCGATTGGCCTCGGACATCGCGTTCGCATCGAAGGTAATTACCGTACCTCCGGACCTATGTTTGAACAAGCTTGGGGTCCCTATACCATGAACATGAAAACCGACATCGGTTCCCCCATGGGTGGCATCAGCTACGAATGGTTTCCCTTTGTGCACACAGGGGCCAAAGCCGTTTCGTATTGGAAGCTGAAACCCAATTTCTTCCGCTCCCTTAAACTCAAAGCCGGTGCTTGGTATGTGAAAGATCCTATTTATCGCTTTGATGCTTCCCTAGTCGATGCCGTGAAATGGGGCAGCATTGTTTTTACCACCGAGGAGATCGGTTCAGTGAAAACGACCATTGCCACCGAGAAAATCCAACCCTATGTGGGTCTAGGATATGATCGCTTTTATGTAGGGAAGCGCAGCAACATCAGTTTGGAGGGTGGGCTGCTCTACCAAGGAAAACCCCAGGTAAGTATGACTGCCACCAATATGCTGGAGTTGACCTACACCCAAGCTCCTAAACTCCAAGATAATTTGGGCGATTATCAACTCATTCCTTTTGTCCAAGTCCTTTTACAAATTCGTCTTTAATCTACCCATCCAATTCCC
>Ga0114958_10001545_pt1 | contig 17996 bp, 19 predicted proteins | sample C_130208_EF_Meta_FD_89577 | JGI IMG/M metagenome (GOLD analysis project Ga0114958, IMG submission 89577) | Freshwater microbial communities from Lake Croche, Canada to study carbon cycling - C_130208_EF_MetaG | ecosystem: Environmental > Aquatic > Freshwater > Lake | place: Lake Croche, Canada...
CTGTCGTTAAGTCGTCGCTGAATTTTGTAGCAAGTTCGATAATCGCTTCTTGGTTTGCATCCTTATTATCAATAATTCCTGTCAGGCGACCGTTGCACATGACTGCAATACGGTCAGATAGGCGCAGAACTTCGGGAAGTTCTGATGAGATCATGATGATGGATTTGCCTTCATTCGATAGCTTGGTCAGAAGCTGGTAGATCTCATCCTTTGCGCCAACATCGATTCCACGAGTTGGTTCATCGAATATCAATACGTCACAGTTTCGTGTGAGCCACTTGGCAATAACAACTTTCTGCTGATTGCCGCCTGAAAGATTCTTTACATATTGACGCTCTGATGGGGTCCGGACCCGAAGTTGAGTGATGGAGTCACGAGCTATTCCATCGGCAGACTTCATCTTAAGAAAACCTAGTTTGTTAGCAAATCTTGGGATGGAGGAGAGAATGATGTTAAAGGTAACGTTCTGAATGAGCATGAGACCAAAACGTTTACGATCTTCAGATAAGTATCCGATTCCTGCATCAACGGCATCAGATGGTTGCTTAATCTTTACCTCTTTACCGCGCAAGATAATCTTGCCGGCAGTCTTTGGGTCTGCGCCAATAATTGCACGAGCAAGTTCGGTGCGTCCTGCGCCCATGAGGCCGGCAAATCCGAGGATTTCACCTTTACGAAGATTAAATGAGACATCCTTGAGTAATCGCAGATCAGAGAGGCCTTGTACTTCAAGAATAATTTCGTTGCCGATATTGCGATTAGTTGGACGTTGATCTTGCTCGACGGTGCGGCCAACCATCAATGAAATTACCTCTGATATTTGTGTGCCGGCTGTATTAAGAGTCTTAACGTATTCACCATCACGAAGCACGGTGATGCGATCAGTAATCTTCGCGAGCTCTTCGAGTCTGTGAGAAATATAGATAACACCTTTGCCTGCAGCTTTAAGGGTTCGAATGATTTTGAAGAGCGCATCAGTTTCAGCTGGCGTCAAAGATGAAGTTGGCTCATCCATGATGATGACTGAACCTCGGTATGAGACAGCCTTAGCAATTTCAACCATTTGTTGCTTGGCAATTGTTAGCTCGCCGACAATTGCTGTGGGATCAAGATTTAATTCAAGTTCTTTGAGTAGCGTGGCAGCGGCTTCATTGAGCTTTGTATTATCGAGGAAGATTCCACCAGGACGGCGATCTTCACGTCCAATAAAGATGTTCTCTGCAACTGTTAGATGAGGCATCAAGTTAAGTTCTTGGTGAATGATGCTGATGCCAAGTTTCTGGGCTTCAAGTGGGCTGGGGATAGATACTGACTTACCTTTGTAGGTGATATCTCCGGCATCTTTTTTATAGATGCCGGAAAGAATCTTCATGAGCGTGGATTTACCTGCACCGTTCTCACCAACGATTGCGTGGACTTCACCTTCATTGAGGTCGAAGTGAACATTATTGAGTGCCTTTACTCCTGGGAATTCCTTGCTTACACCAGTGAGTGCGAGGAGCTGTGCAGTTGGCATTTTCGTCCTATCAATTAATTGTTGTGAAACTACCTAAAGCTATATTAAAGGGTAATGGCCGAGATTGCTCTCGGCCATTACCTTCAATTTTTTACAATTGAGTCAAACGAATGACTTAGTTGTAAAGGTCTGCTGCGATTTCAGGCTTATCGATAGTCTTCTTATCGTAGTAGTAGAAGCCTGTGTCGATTAGGTTCTGAGGAACTGTACCGCTGCGAACATAGTTCACAAGAGCTTCTACAGTCTTAGCACCAATACCGATTGGGTTCTGTGTGATTGCACCTGTCTGGAGACCAGAGCGGATGTTTGCAATCTGCTGTTGTCCTGAGTCGAAACCGATCAACTTGATCTTTCCGTTACGGATACCAGCTGCTTTGAATGCCTGTCCTGCTCCGATTGCTACACCTTCGTTTGTGCCATAGACACCACGAAGATCTGGAGTTGAAACAAGTGCTGCTGCAACGAGGTCTTGAGCCTTAAGAGCATCTCCACCTTCAGAGTAAACAGCTGTTACCTTCACGCGTGGGTACTTAGCCTTCATGCGGTTGATAAAGCCGTTAGCGCGATCGATACCTGTCTGGTTTGTCTGTGAGTGACCGACCATAAGTACCTTACCTGCGTTACCGATTAGTGCAGCCATCTTATCTGCAGCAAGTTGTCCTGCTGCGATGCTGTCTGTGTATGCAACGCCAAGTGCGCAATCTGACTTAGGTCCGAGTGCTGGGACTCCACCTGGGCAGCTTGCTGCTGTGTCGAACATGTACACAGGAATTCCTGCCTTGTTTGCAGCCTGTAGGTGTGACACTGACTGTGTTGTACCAAGTGCTGCGTAACCGATTGCATCTGGCTTAAGTGCAATTGCTGCATCAAGCATTTCCATTTGCTTATCGATCATTGTCTCTGATGCTGGGCCTTGGAAGTGAACAGTTGCGTTCATCTTTGCTGCCTGATCAACTGCACCCTTCTTCACTGCCTGCCAAAATTGGTGAGTTTCACCCTTTGAAATAAGTTCAAGCTTAAGTGTCTTATCTGCTGCTACAACTGGAGTATTAGTTCCAGCTACTAGCGCAAGAGCTGCAACTGCAGCTACTGTGAGTAGACCTTTCTTCATGTGTTTCCCTTCAAAAGCAGCCGAATTGCTGTAGGCGTACTGTAATTGTTGACTCTATTAAGGGGCAACCTTTGCACCCTCGCCGCGCCTTATTTAAGGGTTTTTCACCCCTATCGTTATAGATTCGTTATCTGATACTTCTCGGTAGCCGTTGAGTTCCAGAATCGCTCATTTTCAGCAGCGCTAAAGCTAGATGTTAGATCAGAGGCTAATTGAACGACATCTGCGTAACTATGAGTCGAAAGCAGAGCAACTGGCCAATCAGATCCAAACATTAATCGTTGCGGTGTAAAACTTTCAATGATGTGATCGACATATGGTGTGTAGTCAGAGACTTTCCAATTATTCCAATTCGCTTCTGTCACCATTCCAGAAATTTTGCACGAAACATTTTCAAAAGCTGCAAGTTCAGTAATGAGAGATTTCCAAGGTTCAAATTCCTGTCGAGCTATATATGGTTTAGAGATATGGTCAAGAATAAATCGAACATCAGGACAAGCGCGAACTAATTCGATGGCAGCTCGAAGCTCGGGAGTTTTGGTGAGGATGTCATACGACAGACCCATCTTTCCAAGTTGTTGCACGGTGGCAATTGATTGTGGTTTAGCTAAATAATCTGAATCTGGAAGATCTTGGGCAACATCGCGGATTCCTTTGAGGTAATTTCCGCCAGGAGCTTGCAGATACTTTTCGCACTCTTTTATCGCATCTGCTGAATCAATCTGAAGCCAGCCAACGACAGCGATAATTGTGGGATCAGCCTTAGCAATCTCAAGCAGTTCATAGGTTTCAGCATAGGTTGTTGTGGCGTGTACCAGGATTGTCTTTTCGATTCCGGTGCCAGCAATAGCTGTCTTTAAGTCAGAGACATCAAAGTTTCGACGGACTGAATCCATGTTATCGCCGGTCATCCAATCTTGAGGACGAATAGATAGATCCCATAGATGGTGGTGCGAATCGATTCTCATAACTGAAATTTATCCCTGGGCAACAATATGTTCAAGAACTTTTCCATCCGCCAAGAGTTGCAACTGCGATTCGATGAGTGCGCGCCCACGTGGAACAAATGCTTCTGAGTTTCCACCAACGTGAGGAACGAGTAGGAGATTAGGTGCACTCCATAATGGATGGCCCGATGGAAGTGGTTCAGGATCTGTGACATCGAGTGCGGCAAATAGTCGGCCAGAATTTAATTCGGCTAGAAGTGCATCGGTATCAACAACCGGTCCACGTGCAACGTTGACTAGTAACGCCCCATCTTTCATCTTTGCCAATCGATCTGCGTTGAAGAGACCACGCGAAGAATCGGAGAGCGGAAGAATTAAAAAGACGATATCGAACTTTGGAAGGTGCGCATCAAGCTGATCAATTGTGAGGGATCCATCTCGACCAGATTGAGTGAACGGGGTTATCCCCACCTCAAAACCAGATAAATGTTTTGCTATCTGTTTGCCAATAGAGCCGTAACCAATAATTGCAATCTTGCTATCCGACAGCGCTGGAAAGCGGCGAGGATTCCATGTACCAGCTATTTGATCTCGCATAAATTCAGGAAAACCGCGACGGGAAGCAATCGCAAGTCCGACAGCAAGTTCAGCAGTTGAAGCATCGTGTACTCCGGTTGCATTACATAAAGTCAGTCCAGGTCGCAGATAGGCAAGCGCATCGTCATATCCGGCATTGAGCATCTGAAGAATCTTTAAGTTGGGCATCTGATTTACATATGACAATCCTTTGGCGCCCGTCATATAAGTAGGTACATAGATATCAATCTTCGAGAGGTCTGAAGAGTCAAGCGGATAATTCTCGGGGGAGAAGAGGTTAATTCCATCCGGAACTTTGATATCAGACCATTGCGTCCAAACGTTCATAGATTGCAATTATTTAAGCCTCTCGGGAATTACCTCGACGATATTGCTGAGAGTTCCAACCCCGGCAACTGAGATCTCAACGATGTCGCCTGCTTGAAGTGAGATATCTAGCGGTGGAACGATGCCGGTTCCTGTAGAGAGAATTACACCGTAAGGAAAATCCTGACAACGGAATAGATAGTCAACGAGATCTTCTAGCGTTCTATTGAGCATTCCTAAAGAAGTTTCTGCCTCCCACGGAGTTGTCTTACCGCGCACAATCTTTGCCTTGATCGCCATCTCTTTGGCAGCAGGCACTAGCCATGCAGGAGTTATATCTGGGCCAAGGGAGGTGGAGCCGATATAAATCTTTGCTTGCGAAAGGTAGAGAGGATTCGCACCTTCAATAGTGCGGGCGGTGACATCGTTACAGATTGCGTATCCAATAATTTCGCGATACTTATTTATATAGATTGCAACCTCTGGTTCTGGAACAGATGCTTCGCTGTCATAGCGGATACCGATTGCATCATCAGCACCACGTGCACGAACCGCAGTAGATTTAAAGAATAGTTCTGGCCGATCTGCTTCATAGACGAGTTGATACACATCAGGAACGCCGCTCTCTTCTTTGCGGGCATCACGTGAGCGAAGGTAGGTAACTCCTGCGCCCCATAGTTCAACTTCTGGAGAAATAGGAGGTGCAAGCTCACCTTGAATTTGCTGCAAACCCTGTGTTGAAGCATCCTTTAATTCAGCTAAAGAGAGTTGCAGCGCTTCGGTAAGGGTCGGAACTCCATCAATTGTGCGATGTAGACCATCGACTGTCACGGCAAATCGGAATTGTGCGTGAGCGGTGTGAAGTACAGAAAATTTCATTTCTTATCCTGACTAGTCGATGTGGAAATTTTGAGGAATTGTATGCCACCACTCGTCAGCGCCTGCTTCAGGAACTTGGCTCTGCATTGGTCCAGTGATCTTCCACCAACGTTGTGTTTCAGGATCGGCTGCTATCGAAGCCATATCTTTCTCGTAATCGTTACCTGTGTACTCCATATAAGCAAAGAGAAGGTGCTCATAACGAAATATTGAGTAATTCTGAATATTTGCCTTCTTTATAGTTGCAAGAACTGCAGGCCACACATCAGCATGGATGCGTTCATACTCTTCAATCTCTGAAGGTTTAATACCGATTACTTGTCCTATGCGCTTGATTGCCATTATGGAATCCTTTTTATGAGGTCTGCATCTTCAAGTTCGGCCCAGATATCTGTTGGAAGTTCAAAGTTGAAGTCATCGGCGTTAGCTTTAAGTTCAGCTGCGTTGCGAGGACCAGTGAGAACTGAAGTGACAGCTGGATGGCGAAGAGGAAATTGCATGGCTGCTGCGACTGGTGGAATTCCGCGAGCCTTTAAGAAGTCACTGATCTTCTTAGCGCGAGCAATGATTTCATCAGATGCTGGAAGGTAGTTGTAGGTCGCCCCCGCAACTGGATTTGCGAGCACACCTGAATTAAGAACTCCACCCATTGAAATATCAATATTGTGCGCAAGTGCGTATGGGAAGAGATTGTCTTGGGCAACTTGATCTAACAAGGTGTACCTACCGGCAATCAGCGCGATATCAAGATCGGTATTGCGCATAATTTCAAGGGCAGGATCCACGTAGTTCATCCCAAGTCCAATAGCTTTGATAAGTCCTTGGCTTCTATATTCATCTAATACTGGAAATGCATTATTGATTGCTTCAGGAATGTAATCCTCAGCATCGTGCATCAAGACGATATCAATATGATCAAGTCCTAAACGATCCAAACTCTCTTCAAATGAACGCTTGATGCCTTCACGTGAATAGTCGTAGACCGGGACGATATCTATCGGTGCATCGGGAAACCATTGCTCAGGTTTAACGCCTTCAACATGGCGCAGCACGCGGCCAACTTTTGTCTCAACAATAAAAGGAGTCTTTGCTTTTTGGAGAACGCGACCTAAGCGAACCTCAGCAACACCATGGCCATATTGTGGAGCGGTATCAAAGTAATTAATTCCAAGTTCGAGTGCTGCATTGACCAGCTCATCGCCATCTTCATCAGTGACAGCTTTAAAAAGTCCTCCGAGAGGCGCAGTTCCAAGACTCATGCGAGTTACGTGTAGATCTGACCGCTTTAACTTAACTTTTTCGTTGTATCGAGCCATAAAATCATCCTATATGATTTTTCCAGCCTAGCGATAGAGTCAATTTTACCTAAGGGATGTACATGCCAAAGATAACGGGTTTCAAAACTATAGATGTCCGCTTCCCAACCTCTCGAGGATTAGACGGATCAGATGCAATGAATAAGGAACCAGATTATTCAGCTGCCTTAGTAATTCTTGAAACAGATGACCCGAACCTTCAGGGACATGGCTTTGTCTTCACCTGCGGGCGCGGAAATGATTTGCAATGTGATGCGATTGCGCAACTTGCACCGTATGCAGTCGGCCGAGATATCGCCGACCTATCAAAGAGCATGGGCGATTTTGCACGAAGCCTTGTAAGAGATTCGCAAATAAGATGGTTAGGGCCTGAAAAGGGCGTAACCCAGATGGCAGCGGGTGCAGTTATCACCGCAGCTTGGGATCTTGTAACCAAGCATGCAAAGAAGCCTCTTTGGAAATTCCTTTCAGATCTTTCACCTGAAGAAATAGTTGAGCTCGTTGACTTTAGATATATCACTGATGCACTGACGCCTGATGAAGCACTTCAAATTTTGCGCAAAGCACAACCACAGCGCGCAGCAAATGAAGCGAAGATGATGGCTGAAGGGCTACCTGCATATACAACGACTCCGGGTTGGCTTGGATATTCAGATGAGAAGATGGTGCGTTTAGCGAAAGAAGCAGTTGCCTCTGGTTACAAACTCATTAAATTAAAATGTGGTGGTTCGCTAGAGGATGACAAGCGCAGATTAAAACTTGCTCGAGAAGCAGTCGGACCAAATATCAAAATTTCAATTGATGCAAACCAGGTATGGGATGTTAATCAGGCAATTGAATGGATTAAAGGAATTGGTGATGTCAATCTTCATTGGGTTGAAGAACCAACAAATCCAGATGATGTTTTAGGTCATGCTGCAATTGCCAAAGCGATTGCGCCGGTTCGTGTTGCAACTGGTGAACACGGTATGAACCGCATTCTTTTCAAGCAGATGCTTCAGGCTAAGTCATTCTCTTTTATGCAAATTGATGCAACTCGTGTCGCGGGCGTCAATGAAAATATTGCAAATATTTTGATGGCGGCTAAATTCGGAATTCCAGTATGCCCACACGCAGGCGGTGTTGGGCTCTGTGAATTAGTTCAGCACCTGGCAATGTTTGATGCTGTGGCAGTTTCAGGCCATCATCCTGACCGCGTTGTTGAATTCGTCGATCACCTACACGAGCACTTCGTTGTCCCAACCAATATCCAAAATGCGCACTACATGCCACCGACTGAACCAGGTGCAGGTGGAGAAATGTTTGCGCAATCAATTGCAGATTTCACATTCCCAACAGGAAAAGAATGGGCTAACGCATGAGTACAGAATTTAAAGGGCTAACCGCGGCCGTCACTGGCGCAGGTTCAGGTATCGGATTAGCTACTGCAAAGATATTGGCCGAAGGTGGCGCAACTGTTTATGGGCTTGATATCGCAGAAGGTTCGTTAGCAGGAGTAGGCACTTGGATTCAATGCGATGTTGGCAGTGATGAATCAGTAGCTAACGCTTTCGCAAAAATCCCCGCACTAGATATTTTGATCAATAGTGCAGCAATTAGCGCAGTTGGAACAGTTGAGTCCAACCCTTCTGAAGAGTGGCTCAAGGTAATGAATATCAATGTCGTTGGAATCGTTCGTACAGTTCGTTCTGCGTTGCCACTCTTGCGCAAGAGCAAATCAGCATCGATTACAAATGTCTGTTCAGTTGCAGCAACTGCCGGAATTCCAAAGCGCGCTCTCTACAGTGCAACAAAAGGTGCAGTACTTTCTTTGACTCTTGCAATGGCTAATGACCATATTGCAGATGGCGTACGCGTTAACTGCGTTAATCCAGGAACAGCAGATACGCCATGGGTTCAACGACTTCTGGCACAAGCCGCAGATCCCGCAGCTGAACGAAAAGCACTTGAAGCGCGTCAGCCTCTTGGTCGATTAGTCAGTGCGGAAGAAGTTGCTCGCGCTCTATGTTTCCTTGCCAGTCCACTTCAGGGATCAACTACTGCAACATCCTTAACAGTCGATGGCGGCATGCAAGGTTTGCGAATCCCTAAGTAAAACTAGTATTTAAAATAAGTTGGCGTAATCAACTTTGAGACAGCGATCCATCACAACTGTCAGCCCAGCTTCGTTACCTCGCGTCGCAACTTCTTCACTAGTTATTCCAAGCTGCAGCCAGATGGCATCTGCACCAATTGCTATTGCTACATCCAAGACAGATATGCAATCTGCCGGTTTTCTAAAGACATCGACGATATCAATATGTTCATCTATTTCGGCAAGTGAGTGATAAACCTTCTGACCCAGCATGCTATCGAGTGATGGATTTACAAAGAAAATTTTGAAATGCGAATGTTGGAGCAGATATTGAGCAACACCATGACTTGGTCGATCAGGCTTATCTGAGACTCCTACGATTGCCACATTTTTTGCATGGCTCAGTAGTTCATGAATTTGGCCACTATTAAGAGGGGTACTGGGCATGGATTCATCTTACGGGTGAAGGCAAGGCGTAAACTGACGGCAATGTTTAGGAAACTCTTTAATCTATTTGCCGACCGAAAGTATTGGGTCAGGCAGATTGTCGTTGCCGGAATTTCTGGTGGCGTGGCTTGGTTTGTTGGCGATCAATTCATTACTAATGGCGGCGTCGTCGCAGCGATTGTTTCAACTCTCAGTATCCGCATCTCACTTCATAAATCTCTGCGCGAAGGTTTTGGTCAGATTGTTGGTACTGCAATCGGTGCTGGCGTTGCTCTATTAACAGTCTCACTCTTTAATGTCGGCTTCATAGCAGTTGCAACAACGATTGTTGTATGCGCTGTCGTCGCCCGCGCCCTGCATCTAGGTGAAGTTGCATCGGTAAACGTCCCAGTTACTGCACTCATTGTTATTGGCCCTGGAATTTCTGAAAGTACCGCTCTTAGTCGTTTAGGCTCAACTCTTATCGGCGCAGGTATCGCTATTTTCTTCTCATACTTCTCTCACCCAAAAACTCCGGTAGATCGTGCGCGCACACAAATAAAGAGTGTCAGTGCCAAGGCAGCACTCTTATTAGCCGCAATGTCAGAAGGAGTTGCAGCCGGCTATACGCAAAAAGAGGCGGGGAATTGGTTGGCGCGTGCACGCTTATTGGTGGAAGAGGTTCCTGCAATTAGAGCTCAATCTGTTGAAGCTCGTAGTCATGCACGATGGTTTCCTACAGCTGAAAAAGATGAAGCAGAAGAGATTTATATTGAAGGCGTTGCCGCAGAACACACTCTGGTTCAAGTTCGCACGATTGCTCGCACACTCTTTGACTCGGCTGTCGAGGGCGGAATTGCTGATTCCACACAGAAACAAATTGCAGTTGCATTGTCGGCTGCGAGTTATGCAATTTCATCTCACATCGAAACCCCAGATGATATTTCTGATGTCGGACCTACACCGACTGATGATGTGCGAGAAGCAGGTTCGGCACTTGCAGATACTTTGATAGAAGATGGAAAAGATGTGGACCAAGAACAGATAATTCGTGGACTCTCAATCGTGGCAAATATTGGACGCATTGCTGACTCGTTGGATCAGAATTCTCCAGCACTGACTGATGTGATTACTCCTGATGAACCTGCCAAAGACCGGGTTATGAAAGTTTCACCTCTGAAGCAGAGTTCTAATTTGTGGAATAAGATTACAAAGATATTCAGAAAGTACTTTTAGGGGGAATCATGTGCAGCAAAGTTGAATGCAAAAAATGCGGAAAGCCAACATGGCAAGGCTGTGGAGAGCATGTAGAAGAAGCTCTCGTTGGCATTGCAGTTGAAGATCGCTGCGCTTGCCTTAAATGAAAGCGATACAGATAACAGCATTTGGTGGCCCAGATGTAATGCATCTCGTTGACCTGCCGGACCCATTAGCTGGCACCGATGAAGTTGTTCTTGATGTCACAGCAGTAGGAATTAATTACGCAGATACACATCAGACCGAAAATAGTTATTTATCTCCGCAAACTCTTCCAATGATTCCCGGAATTGAAGTTGTGGGAACTCATGGTGGAAAACGGTACTTAGCTAGTGCATCATCTGGCGGATATGCGCAGAAAGCGATTGCTCATAAGTCAGCACTATTTCCAATTCCAGATTCCGTTACCGATGAAGAAGCAGTGTGCATGTTGGTACAAGGAACCACTGCATGGCATTTACTAAAAACTATGGGACATCTCGAGGCTGGTCAAAGCGTTGTTATACACGCAGCAGCTGGGGGAGTTGGCACTATTGCAATTCAACTTGCAAAGCTATGGGGCGCAAAAGTAATTGCCGTTACATCGAATAATGAAAAAGGCGAACTTGCAAAGTCACTTGGTGCAGATGTTGTTGTTGATGCCAAGACCGCTGAATTAGGAAAAGCTATTCGCGAAGCAAATGGCGGACGCGGTGTTGACCTTGTACTTGAGATGGTTGGTGGCAAGACATTTGATGAAAGTCTTCTGGCACTTGCGACATTTGGAAAACTCATAACATTTGGAATGGCATCTCGTACGGCGCCGACTCCGATACATCCGGGTGCGCTTATGCATGGATCTAAAACAGTATCTGGATTTTGGCTTGCAAATTGTTTTGGTAAGAAAGAGTTACTCAACGATGTTATTGATGAGCTATTTAAACTTATTTCAGATGGAAAACTTAAGCCGGTAATCGGTGGTACATATCCAATGAGCAAAGCAGCTGATGCACATCGATCCATGCTGGCTCGCGAAACAATCGGAAAAATACTGCTCAATCCAGCGCTTTAATCGAGCAATTTTCCACTTTGCCAACGTTGCTCTAGACTCCTCTCTCTACCACTGCCCCCCTAGCTCAGTCGGTAGAGCGTTTCCATGGTAAGGAAAAGGTCACCAGTTCGATTCTGGTGGGGGGCTCGCAAGACCAAAGTTTTAAACGAAGTTGCACGACAGATTTGATAAGAAGATGTAATAAGTATGTATAACTAAATAGTTCGTCCCTGGCGGGGTAGCTCAGCTTGGTAGAGCAAGCGGCTCATAATCGCTGTGTCGTGGGTTCAAATCCCGCCTCCGCTACAAATTATTCGTGCGAAATACGCACGGATTTCACCAATGAAAGCGCTTCAGGTAATCTGAGCGCTCTCAACCACGAAGGAGTAAGACCATGGCAAGTAAGAGCGCGGACGTACGTCCAAAGATCACCATGGCATGCGTGGATTGCAAAGAGCGTAATTACATTACAAAGAAGAACCGCCGCAACGATCCAGACCGTATGGAACTCAAGAAGTTCTGTCCACGTTGCAAGTCTTCAACTCTTCACCGCGAAACCCGCTAATGCTCAACCCCGATTCGGTCGGGCGTACCTTCGCGGGTACAGAATCAATCACTATTTCTCAATCTGAAATCGATTCCTTCTGCGCTGTCATAGGTGAAACAGATACCGAGGTTGCACCGCCCACCTTCACAATTCGAATCACGCTTTCTCAGTTTGAAGCTTTCTTAACACAGCCAGATGTCGGCCTCGATTGGTCACGTCTTGTGCATGGTGATCAAAAGTTTGAAATTTTCTCACCAGTGAAGGCTGGTGATGTGCTTACCTGCGATGCAACTATCGAGAGCTATCGAGTCGCCGCCGGCAATGAAATAGTTTCTGTTCGTTCAGACCTACATCGTGCTGGCTCAGTTGTTGTTTCTGCTTGGTCCACATTGGTGGTGCGAGCATGATTGAAGTTGGCACTGTATTGTCCGAGAAAGTTTTCTATCTCGATCGCGCATTGCTGAAGCAATATGCCGATGCTTCAGGGGACCAGAACCCAATTCATCAGAATGAAGAGTTCGCGCTCTCAGTTGGCTTACCTAACGTTATTGCCCACGGAATGCTCACCATGGCACTCGTTGGTAAGTATGTATCTGACTTTGCAGGAGGTTCGGCTAATGTCCTTGAATATGGCGCTCGTTTCGTAAAGCCTGTCATTGTCCCTGCAGGAGAAAAAGTAGATCTGACTGTTTGCGCGACCATAAGTGAAATCGAAGATGGAAAGATTTCACTCACTCTCAGCGCAACATCTGCAGGTGTTAAAGTTTTGGGAATGGCTAAAGCGGTAATCCGTAAATGAGTGCACCAGATTCCGTTCACGAATTAGCTCGTGCCAGACAAGCAGCACGTGCCGAGAAGAACTTTGCACTATCTGATCAACTACGAGATGAAATCGCAGCCCTTGGTTTTGAAATTTTGGATGCAGCAGGTGGGTATGAACTCCGTCCCAAAAAGCGCTTTCCCGTATATGAATCGACCCGGGATATTCGCCCCATTAACTCTGGAAAATATGAAATTACTGCAGCACTGATCGTTGAAGGATTTCATGAAGATGCTGTGACTTGCATTCGCTCCATTAAAGAAAATAGCCAATGTGCAATCGCAGTTTTAGTGATTGGCAATCCCGGAATTCTCGTAGATGAACTCGATGCGCGCACTTCACTTGTTCAAGTAAATGAAAACTTTGGCTGGGGTGAGAATGCCAATGCTTTGCTACGTAACGTGACCAGCGAATTCATCATCATTATGGATCCATCAACAACTTTCACAGGAGATGCAATTACTCCGGTTCTAGCTGAATTAAAGAAACGTGAATTCGTTGCAGTGGGCTGGCGAGGTGGGCTCATTAATCTTGAAGACGATTGGCGCAGTACTGACGATAAAGGTGGCGGCGAAGTCGATGTGCTCTTTAGTTACTTCTTCGCAATGCACCGTGAAGATGCACTTGCAACTCGTGGGTTTAGTAATCGAGCACTGTTCTATCGAAATGCAGACATTGAATTTTCACTTAACTTGCGCCATTCAAATGGGCGATTACTGCAGATGGATTTACCTCTAGAACAAGGCCGTCACCACGGATATCACGATAGTGAGCCCGAATATCGAGAGATTCAATCGAAGAAGAATTACGACCGTATTCTCGAGCGCTTCAGAGGCAAGACTGCGATATTGAGTCCGCGCAGGTAGCCTAAGCACATGGCCGATTTACGAGATTACACATCATTGCGTGTAGGCGGGCCTGCCAAAAACTTCGTTGAAGTAGGTACTGAAGCCGAGATTGTTGCTGCAATTGAAGCAGCTGGTGATTCACCTATATTAATTATTGGTGGAGGAACAAATATTCTTGTGGCCGACAGTGGCTTCCAAGGAACTGTCATCCGAATTGTTAACCACGCTCTGCAAGCTGAAGTAGATGCATGTAGCGGAGCCACTTTAACTATTGGTGCTGGCGAGAATTGGGATGAATTTGTAAAGACCACTATCGATCGCGGCTTTGCAGGACTTGAAACCCTCAGTGGTATTCCTGGAACTGTTGGAGCATCTCCTATTCAAAATATTGGTGCATACGGCCATGAGGTTTCAGAGTTCATCACACGAGTGCGCACCTATGATCGCCAAAAGAAAGCAATCAAAACTTTTACCAATGCTGAATGCGAATTCTCGTATCGCAACTCGCACTTTAAGGCTCATCCTGGTCGCTACGTTGTCCTTGATGTGCAGTTCAATTTGCGCACAGGAGAAATGACGACGCCTATTACTTATGCAGAACTTGCAAAGAAGCTAGAAATATCAGTGGGGGATAAGGCAGCAGTTGCGGCAACAAGAGCTGCAGTTCTGGAACTTCGTGCAGTGAAAGGAATGCTTCTTAATCCGAATGATCGCGATTCATGGTCAGCTGGTTCCTTCTTTACCAACCCAATAGTTTCTGCAGAAGTTGCTGCAAAACTTCCTGAAGCTGCACCTAAGTGGCCAACATCAGATGGTCGCGTGAAGACAAGTGCTGCTTGGCTCATTGAGAATTCAGGAGTCCACAAAGGCGATAAGCATGGTGGTGCACGTGTTTCTACAAAGCATGTACTTGCGCTAACCAATGCGGGAAATGCAACTGCTACAGATATTGCAGAGTTAGCTAAAGAGGCACAGAAAAGCGTTTTGGATAAGTTTGGTATTACTTTAGAGACAGAAGTGAACTTAGTGGGCTTAAGCCTTTAGTAATTACTCTGTAAGTAACTTCTTGATGCGTCCGATACCTTCAACGATATCTTCATCGCTGGTGGCATAAGAGAATCGCAAGTATCCAGATGGCCCAAAAGCTTCACCAGGAACTGCAGCAACTTCAACTTCCTCAAGAATGATTGTGGCAAGTTCAGCAGAGGTATTAGCAACTTTTCCACGAATAGTTTTACCGAGTGCACCCTTTACAGATGGATATACATAGAAAGCACCTTGTGGGGTTGGGCATACAAATCCTGGGATCTCATTGAGCAGGTCGACAATGAGTGCGCGACGACGGTTAAACGCCTCACCCATCTTGTGAACTGCATCGAGGTTCCCACTTACTGCGGCAATAGCAGCACGTTGTGAAACGTTGGAAACATTTGAGGTTAAGTGAGATTGCAAGTTTGTAGCAGCCTTGATGACATCCTTTGGACCGATCATCCAGCCAACGCGCCAACCTGTCATTGCATAAGTCTTTGCAACACCATTAATGATGATGCAGGTATCGGCAAGTCCTGGGACTAATACTGGAAGTGATGGAGCAGTAGCACCGTCATAAAGCAAGTGCTCGTAGATCTCATCTGAGATGATCCAAATATTATTCTTCAGCGCCCACTCACCAATTGCTTTTGCTTGTTCAGCAGAATAGACAGAGCCTGTTGGGTTAGATGGAGAACAGAAGAGCAAAGCTTTTGTCTTTGGTGTACGAGCAGCTTCTAGTTGTTCAACAGTGACTAAGTAATTCTGTGATTCATCAGCAAAGACTTCGACGCTCTTTCCGCCGGCAAGTTTGATTGCCTCTGGATATGTTGTCCAGAATGGAGAAGGAAGTAGAACTTCATCACCTGGATCAATAATTGTTGCAAATGCTTGATATACCGCTTGTTTGCCACCATTTGTTACAAGAACTTGATCTGCAGTGATTTCATAGTGTGAATCGCGTTTTGTCTTAGCAACAATCGCTTCGCGCAATTCAGGAAGTCCTGGTGATGGTGTGTAACGATGGTTTGCAACTACCTTTGCAGCTGCGATTGCTGCATCAACAATGTAATCAGGAGTTGGGAAATCTGGTTCACCTGCACCGAATCCAATAACAGGGCGACCTGCAGCTTTTAACGCTTTAGCCTTTGCATCAACGGCTAAAGTTGCGGATTCTGCGATTGCTGCGATTCGTGCGGAGATTCTGCTCATATGCGAAGTCTGCACTATCGCCCCCGCCTCTGGCACGCTCAGATTGCGTGGTACTGAGCACCCATATTTACTCAGTTTTACTCAACACCGCCCCTGCCCTTACACTTCGACGCTCACGATGAATTTCTTCCTCGCCTTGGCGCGCCTGAAAATTCGTCGCGAAGGGCAGTAGCTCAATTGGCTAGAGTTGCCGTCTCCAAAGCGGCCGGTTGGGGGTTCGAGTCCCTCCTGCCCTGCAAGTAGTACTAAAGATTTACGCAGTATCCGATGAAAGACGAAAGAGAAGGAACGATCATGACTGATGCAGTTGAAGTTACCGAGGAGAAACTCGGAATTTTCGCGCGCGTTGGACTTTTCTATCGCCAAGTAGTTTCTGAGTTGAAGAAGGTTGTTTGGCCAACTCGCAACATGCTGACCACTTACACAGCCGTCGTCCTCGTATTCGTAGCCTTCATTATTACCGTCGTCTCAATTATCGACTTGGTTCTCACCAAGGTCGTCTTCTGGGTATTTGGATAAGGAACAGAAGATATGACTGAAGAACTCACACCTATTATTCCAGCGCCTGATGCTTTCGAAGCTGCGCTCGCTGCAAATGCAGATGATCTTGCAACAGATAACGTTGTTGCGCCTGCAGAAGAGATTGAAGAAACATCAATTTCGACTATAACTACCGATGATTTAGCGCTCGCCAGCGATGAAGATGGCGACATTGAATCTGATGAAAACGATCCCAACGCAGAATTCCGCCGCACACTTCGTGCAGCAATCGGCGACTGGTATGTAATCCACTCTTACGCAGGATACGAGAAGAAGGTTAAGGGCAACCTAGCCAACCGAATCCACACACTTAATATGGAGGAGTACATCTTCCAAGTTGAAGTTCCTGAAGAAGAGGTAATGGAAGTTAAGAATGGTGCGCGCAAGATGGTTAAGCGCAATATCTATCCTGGTTACGTTCTTGTTCGCATGGACCTCACCGATGAATCTTGGTCAGTAGTTCGCAATACTCCAGGAGTTACAGGTTTCGTGGGAAATGCTCACAACCCAAGTCCACTCAGCATGGATGATGTCGAGAAGATTCTTGCTCCTCGTCCAAAGAAAGCTGCAGATAAAGCAGATATCAAATTTGTTGATTTCGAAGTTGGCGAATCAGTCACCGTTATGGATGGCCCTTTCGCAACGCTTCCTGCATCAATTTCAGAGATCATGCCAGAGCAGGCAAAGCTCAAGGTATTGGTATCTATCTTCGGTCGCGAGACTCCAGTAGAACTTTCATTTACCCAAGTACAGAAGCTCTAAAGAACTTTACGAAAATACGAATAGGAAAAGAGAAAAGAAATGGCACCAAAGAAGAAGGTAACCGGATTCATTAAGTTGCAGATCCAGGCTGGCGCAGCAACACCTGCACCACCAGTTGGTCCTGCGCTCGGTCAGCATGGTGTCAACATCATGGAGTTCGTCAAGGCATATAACGCTGCGACTGAATCACAAAAGGGCCAGATCATTCCTGTAGAAATCACTGTCTACGAAGATCGCTCATTCGATTTCATCACAAAGACTCCTCCAGCATCACGTCTTATCCTTAAGGCTGCTGGCGTTGAAAAGGGTTCTGCAATTCCTCACAAGAACAAGGTTGCAAATATCACCATGGCTCAGGTCAAGGAGATTGCAACGACAAAGATGGCTGACCTCAATGCAAATGACATTGATGCAGCAGCTTTGATCATCGCAGGAACTGCACGATCAATGGGAATCACAGTCTCATAGGTAAATAAATTTCTTTTCGCCACGGTGGCGAGAAGATGTGGGAGAACCGCGCTGGTTCGCTAACCACAACCGCTAACTTGTAGAAATACAAGAAAAAAGGGGAAGAAATGAAGCGCTCAAAGAAGTACAACGAAGTAGCAGCGAAGGTCATTAAGGACCACCTCTACACACCTCTTCAAGCAGTAACACTTGCTAAAGAGACAACAACAACTAAGTACGACTCAACAATTGATGTTGCACTCGTTCTTGGCGTTGACCCAAAGAAAGCTGATCAAGCAATTCGTTCAACTGTTAACTTGCCACACGGCACA
>Ga0114958_10001547_pt1 | contig 17985 bp, 17 predicted proteins | sample C_130208_EF_Meta_FD_89577 | JGI IMG/M metagenome (GOLD analysis project Ga0114958, IMG submission 89577) | Freshwater microbial communities from Lake Croche, Canada to study carbon cycling - C_130208_EF_MetaG | ecosystem: Environmental > Aquatic > Freshwater > Lake | place: Lake Croche, Canada...
ATTCGTTTATCCCCTGATGGAGATTTACGGAAATCACCTGGAGTTCGAACAGCTTCTTCAGCACACCAGCGGAAAAACTCTGCTGCGTACGCTGCTTCACCGCGCGCATCGGGCATTGCTTTTCCATTTTCACGCGATATCAGCGTTGCAATCTGCTCAATTTCACTCGTCATAATTTCAAATGCTTTGCGCAAAATCTCTGATCTAAACCTAGGCGCAGTTTTAGCCCATTCGACAGCCACTGCATCGGCAGTTGCAATCGCTGCTTCACACTGAGCATCTGAGGCCAAAGAAACCTGGGCAATAACTGAGCCGTCACTTGGGTCATGAACGGCGACCTTGCTGGCTCCATCTATCCATTGACCATTGATATATAACTGTGTGCGCATGTGCCGAGCATACGCTCCGCCTGCAAGAAGTTGAAGCCAGTGCGCTCTACGATAGAGCCATTGCAATGAAATTGCGTAAGTCGCAATTAATTAAGGAGTTCAAGTGCCTAAATCGTGGACCGATGATGCGCCCACACCAGTTGCTCTTCAGGATCATGCGCACCTGAAGGATACCTTTGCCTACACAATAAAACGTCGAATTCTGGGGAATCCACTTAATCGGCACTCATTGGGACATCAACGCTTGAAGAAGCGCTTTGCTTTGGGGATCCTCTCCTCGGACTGTATCTCATCGTCGGCATAGGGATCTGAACAAATACTTATCGCATTACTTCCAGCTTTTGGTTTGGCTGCGTTTTCTATCTTGATGCCGATGACTGCGGTAATCCTGGTGATTCTTACAATTATTACTCTGTCATATCGCAATGTCATTAATGTTTATACAAAAACTGGTGGCGCTTATATTGTTTCGCGCGATAACTTTGGACCAGTTGTTGCTCAAGTCGCTGCGGTGGCGTTGATGCTTGATTACATTGTGACGGTTGCCATTCAATCAGCTGCTGGTGTTGCTGCGATTATTTCAACATTCCCGTCACTATTATCTTGGAAAATCCCCATGATTCTTCTGGTCATTGTAATTTTGACCTACGGAAACTTGCGTGGAGTAAAAGAGGCCGGGAAAGCTTTTGCGTTACCTACATACTTCTTCATCGCCTGCATGTTTATCGTCTTTACAATTGGTTTATACAAACAATTTAATGGAACATTGGAAGTACTTGCTACTAATCAAGAAGGGGCAGTGCCACTAGGTCAAGATCATGGCCTTCTAACTTTTGCCGCGATATTTATCTTATTACGTGCATTTGCTAATGGTGGATCTTCTCTTACTGGCCTTGAGGCTATTTCTGATGGCGTTGCTCTGTTTCAACAACCAGAGCATGTAAATGCGCGTCGAACACTTGTCACAATGAGCTTCTTGCTCGGATCTTTAGTATTGGGAGTCTCGTGGTTTGCACATAAAATCCATGCAATGCCTTATGAATTAGGCACCCCTACTGTTATTTCTCAAATTGCAAAAACAATAGTTGGCGATGGGGTATTTGGACAAACAATGTTCGTGATGGTCCAACTTGCAACAATGTTAATTTTATTTGCTGGCGCAAACACAACTTATAGTGCTTTTCCTCTTTTATGTAACTTCGTTGCTACCGATGGATATTTACCTCGCCAACTTACAAAACGAGGTCACCGCTTGGCTTTTTCAAATGGAATCTTACTACTCTCGGGTGGTGGTATTTTTCTAGTTCTATTTACAGCTGGTTCGGTTGAGCATCTGGTTGCCTTTTATGCACTTGGAGTATTTACAGGTTTCACGCTAGCTGGTTTTGGGATGGTGCGGCATGCCATCCGCCATAAAGAAGGTGCCTGGAAGTTTAAAATATTTGTCAATGGACTTTCAGGGTCAGTTTCACTTGCAGTGGTAATTATTTTCGCAGTTGTAAAATTTACAGAGGGTGCTTGGTTGGTATTAGTCACCGCTCCAATTCTTGTGCTGACTTTCTTGCGATTGCGCCGCCAGTACACACGTGAACAGGATGCGCTGACTGTGAAAGAGCATCAAAAGCGCGCAACTTCAATTACTCGACATGATGTAACAATTCTTGTAGACAGTGTCGATATCGCGACAATTGCTGCAATTCGATATGCGCGCAGTTTGAATCCCCGCAACATGACCGCAGTGCACTTCGTTATCGATGATCTTCGTGCAGAAGAGATTCAAAATGCTTGGGCTGCATCCAATGCACTTGATGATGTCACTCTCGAACTCATCGACTGCCCAGATCGTCGATTGGCTAGCTCAGCTTTAGATTATGCAATTCGAATGACCGAGAAATCAGACGTCGAGCTCACATTGCTTCTTCCGCGACGCTCATATTCAGGGTTCTTGGGTCGTTTACTTCATGATCAAACTGCAGAGCAAATTGCTGCACCTATTTCTCAACTGCCTCGTGTTGTTGCAACAATTGTTCCTTTTGATGTTGATCGAATTGCATCAACTTCAAAAGTAGAGACTATTTTGACACAAGAAAATCCAGTCAAGGCTCCAGCTGCTTCTATCGCCAAAGTTTCTGTATCAAGAAATATTGAGCCGGTCAGCCATTACGCTGAAAACATCACATCTATTGGCGAGATAGAGTGGCGCAAACGAGCACAAGTACAAGGCCGTGTAACTTCAATTAAAACTGCTCCACGAGGTGCCGCACCGACATTACAAGTTGAAATTTGGGATGAAACCGGTGGGGTTTCACTTCAGTTTTTAGGTCGCCGAGACATAGCTGGTCTTGAAGTTGGTTCACAGATGCGGGCAGAGGGGATGGTCGGCGAAGAAGATGGCTCACTAGTAATTCTTAATCCTTCGTACGAACTCCTTGTATAAATATTTTTAATAGCTCTGCACACTCCTTTGCTAAAACTCCCCCTCGAACTTCGACTTTAAAGAGTGAACGAGGATCTCGGAGTATGTCCCATACAGAGCCAACTGCACCGGCTTTTTCATCCCACGCACCAAAAATCACGGAAGATACACGAGATTGCGCAATCGCCCCAGCACACATCGCACATGGCTCTAAAGTCACAATTAGTGTGTGATCTTCTAAGCGCCATTGACCTATCTTCTCTGAAGCACGGCGCAGTGCAACTATTTCGGCATGGGCAGTTGGATCACCGTGTAGCTCACGCTCATTATGAGCAGTCGCAATTATATCGCCTTGCTTATTTATAATAACTGCACCTACTGGTACGTCGCCACTTGCAAGAGCACCCTGCGCAGTAACTAATGCTGTGCGCATCAACTCTTCGTCACTCACAGTTCTAATAACTCTGCAAACTGATCACCAAACCCGAGTCTGTTAGCAATTGCTTCTAACTGCTCATCTGGAAATAATTCGTCGTCGTCACATAAAGCTGAAAGTTCCATTCCATTCATTCCGAGATCAGATAAAATATCAAGCTGGCCAATTGGATTAGGATCATCATCTTCTTCGGGCATTTCAATATCTGCAATATCTAACAACTCTTCTGCGACTGGGTAATCAAGTGCGCAAGTTACATCACTCAAAAAAAGCGAAATATGAGAACCTAGAACACGTATCAAAATAAAAAACTCTTCATCAATAGAGATTAGCGCGATAGCTCCACCGTTGGTTTGTTGTGACTTCAGACTTGTAATTATCTGCGCTATATCTACCGGGTCAGGAAGAATGCCTAAAGTCCAGCGCCCCTCTTCATGCCACGCTGCAACCGCAATATCTAATTCATTTGTGATGCTGGTAACTTTTGAAATTACCACGGGCGCGTCATCGAGTACATCAAACTCTTCGATGTCCTCGTTAAGCTCTTCGTCGAATTCCGGCATGCGCTCATAGTTCCACTCATTGGAAAAGAATGAAAGCCCTGTAAGGTAAGGGGCATGAAAGTACACGTTGCAGATCACCCTTTGATTGCGCATAAATTGACAGTATTGCGAGACGAAAGTACGGATTCACCAACATTTCGTCGCCTTGTTGAGGAGTTGGTAACACTTCTGGCCTATGAAGCAACACGTGATGTGCGTACACATTCGGTTGCGATAACAACCCCTGTTACAAAGACCACGGGTTTAAAGATGGCAGAACCTCGACCGGTAGTCGTTCCAATTTTGCGCGCGGGCCTTGGAATGCTTGAAGGCATGAGTAAGTTGATTCCGACCGCTGAAGTTGGGTTTCTTGGCATGGTGCGTGATGAAAAAACTCTTCAAGCTAGTACCTATGCAAATCGCCTACCGGATGATTTATCAGGTCGGCAGGTTTTTGTGCTCGATCCAATGCTCGCCACAGGTGGGACTTTGATTGCAGCTTTTCATTACTTGATTGATCTGGGCGCTAATGACATAACCGCAATCTGTATTTTGTCAGCTCCCGAAGGTATTGCAGCAGTTGAAAAGGAGTTCGCTTCAAGTTCTATTCCAATCACAATTGTGACTGGTGCACTTGATGAGAAACTTAATGAAAATGGTTACATCGTCCCTGGACTAGGTGATGCAGGTGACAGACTCTACGGAGTTGTTTAAGTGGCATCAACGTCGCCTGGATATGGAATTACAATCCGTGTTGAAGGCCTCCCTTCTGCTCAACCTGTAGCACTTGCAACCACGGTCATTACGGGTGCTGGGGCTACTATCACCGCCCTCGATGTTGTTGAATCTCTCTTAGAAAAAGTCGTTATTGACATTACTTGCGACACTATCGACTCAGCCCATGCAGAAGAAATCACAATCGCACTTGCCAAAAATCCAAATCTAACAGTTCGCAAAGTGAGTGACAGAACTTTTCTCCTACACCTTGGTGGCAAGATTGAAGTCATCTCAAAAGTCCCATTAAAAACTCGTGATGATTTATCTCGTGCATATACTCCAGGGGTCGCACGTATTTGCCAAGCAATTGTTGATGACCCGGCAGATGCAAGGCGTTTAACAATCAAGCGCAATACTGTTGCTGTTGTAACCGATGGATCAGCGGTTTTGGGGCTTGGAAATATCGGCCCTGCTGCGGCACTGCCCGTGATGGAGGGTAAAGCCGCACTTTTTAAGCGTTTTGCAGATGTTGATGCGTGGCCGGTTTGCCTGGATACTCAAGACGTTGATGAAATCGTACGAACCGTTCAATTAATTGCTCCAGTTTATGGGGGTATTAATTTAGAAGATATTTCTGCTCCACGTTGCTTTGAAGTTGAACGCCGACTACGTGAGCTGTTAGATATTCCCGTTTTCCACGACGACCAGCATGGCACGGCGATAGTAGTGCTTGCGGCTCTACGTAATTCACTTAAACTTGTTAAAAAAGATCTCTCTGAAGTAAAAATTGTGCTGAGTGGAGTTGGGGCTGCTGGTAATGCAATTGCCCGCTTGCTCGCGTTAAAGGGTGCAAAAAACATCATTGGGTTTAATATCAATGGGGTCATCACAAATGACATGGAATCTGAAGACCCAATGCAGCAATGGTTTATTGATAATAGTAATCCATCCAACTTCTCTGGGAATATTTCAGGTGCTATGAAAGATGCTGATGTATTCATTGGGGTGAGCGCACCAAACGTCATAACTGAATCTGACGCAGCTTCAATGGCGCCTGGTTCAATTATCTTTGCTCTCGCAAATCCAGATCCAGAAATTGATCCAGTTATTGCACGCAAATATGCCGCAGTAGTTGCAACTGGGCGCAGTGATCAACCAAATCAAATAAACAATGTTCTTGCCTTTCCAGGAATCTTTCGCGGACTTCTCGATGCAAACGCAAACAAAATTACAGATACTCTACTGGTCGCTGCAGCTGAAGCTATTGCTGACTGTGTATCTCCCGAACAACTTAATGCATCATTTATAGTTCCTAGTGTCTTTGATCCAAACGTTACTAAAGCAGTAGCGGCGGCAGTTAAGAAATCAGTGTGATAGAGCTAGCAGCATCATTTGATGCTCAACTCTCTACCTTAGCGCCGTACTTAATCTATTTGGTTACAGGGGCGATAGTTTTCTTTGAAACCGCAGTCTTATTTGCATTTTTTCTACCGGGTGATTCGATTCTCTTCAGTGCCGGCCTTGTGGCCGCAGCACATCCCGATGTGAATATTCTTATTCTTGTGACTGTAATTTTTATTGCAGCATTTTTAGGTGATCAAATTGGATTTGTCTTAGGACGCTTAGTTGGACGTCCTTATTTAGAAAAGAATAGATCACCACGAATGCAGCGCTTGATTGCTCGCTCTGAACGTTTTTATGAACATACCGGCTGGTGGGCAGTAGTTGCTGCGCGTTTTTTCCCATGGATAAGGACTTTTGTGCCACCAATAGCCGGAGCCTCAAAAATGAATTACTACAAGTTCTTAACTTCTAACGCATTGGGTGCATTGCTCTGGGGGGTTGGTATTACTCTTGCAGGTTACTACGCCGCTACTTTGCCATGGGTTAAAACTTGGTCATACGCAATAGCCGCGTTTTTTATTTGCGCCTCACTGGTTTCCGCACTCTTGAATTATTTACGCCACCGGCGATAACGCCTGCATAAGTCATAATAATTCCAGTTACCAAGTAGCTACTCACGTGAACACCATTAGTCGGTGATGCAAGATCAATTATGAGTGAGCCGACTAGTTGACCACCGACACTAAAAAGAGTGAAGGTCAGTACGCCCAAGTGTTGAACAATTGTTGATGTAAAGGCTATGTAAATTACACCAATCACTCCACCCGTATATATCCACCAGGGGCCAAAAGGAAGCGGGACTAAATGAATCCGATTTGTAATCACACCAAGAAGCAGCAAAATTAATAGCAATGATGAACCAGTTATAAAGTTCAATAGTGACGTTGTAAAGCTTTGCTGTGAATTCTCATTGATTTCACCATTAAGTGCGCGTTGAACACCAACAACAACACCTGCAAGGCATCCAGCTACAACGGCAATTATTGATAAATTTTTCGCATCGATTCGATCGATAACTGAGACGAACACTGCAACAACAGTCAGGGAAGCTGCTGAGATACGGCGGCCGGTAATGGCTTTTTTCCCACCACCAGTGATTCCTATTCGGTCGACAGCTAAGGAAACTGCCGTCTGGCCAGCAATTGATGCCACTGAATAAACTGCAACACCAATCAGCGGGACAATTTGGGTCTGAATCGCAACGAAACTTCCACCTAGCGCACCCGCAAACAACTTCCACCGTGCAATCTCTTGGCGTGAAATTGCCCCACGCAAATTGGAAATGCCCTCTTTAATTGCAGGGTTGAACACAGCAATCACGGAGATAATTATTAACCCAGATCCAAAAGAAACCAGAGCGGCTTCTAGACCGTTATTGAGTCGATGAGAGAGTTCCCCATTTGCGCGTGCCTGCAGTGCGATCATTGCGCCTGAAAGTGTGGCAAGTAGATCTAGCCGCATCAGGAGTGCGTACCGTGGAACTCTCTCTTATCCGCAATCCAATCCATGATGGCAAATAGAACTCCCGAAGCAACAAAAGTTAAGTGAATAACTATTCGCCACTTTGTTCCTCCGCCAACGTGGTCCTTTCCGGATAATTCAATAAAGTCTTTCAAAAGTTCAATCACAGATATTGCAACGAGTGATCCAATTAATTTTATTTTCAATCCGCTAAAATCGATTGTCCCCATCCAGTGTGGACGATCCTTCGAACCAGTCGCTATATCTAGTCGCGACACAAAATTTTCGTAGCCAGCATAGATCACCATCAGAATTAGATTGGCTAAAAGAGTCAGATCAAGCAAAGCCAACAAGTCAAGGGTAAAACTCTGTGGGGTGGCCTCATTAATGTGTACAGCTAGATGATAAAACTCAATCAAAAAACGATAGGCTAGCAACGCTAACGCACCAACTAGTCCTAGATATAGAGGTACTAAAAGAAATCGTGAGCGAAATAGAACAACTTCAACACTATGGGTTATTCGGTTCATGCGAGAACTTTATATCAATCCTCAAGGGAGAGAGTAACTTGAAGCCAGGCTTCTTCGAGTTTAGCTTTTTCTAGGCGTATATTCTCAATTTCACCCGTCAAAAAGTTCAAACGATCCGGGTCAAATGCGGCGGCCTCTAGATCAGATTCTAATTCTGAAATCTTACTATCTGCTTTTTCCATCTGCCGTTCTAGCCGGACTTTGTCTTTTTTTAGTTGACGTTCTTCAGCAGCGTTCGAACTCTTTTTCTCTTTCTGTGTCGAAGTTAAAATGTTTGTTGCTTGATGGCGCAGTTCTAAATACTCATCCACGCCCCGTGGTAGATCTCGTACTAATTTGTCGCCTAATAAGCCGACGAAGCGATCGCAGACTCTTTCCAGGAAATAGCGATCGTGTGAAATCACAATTAGAGTTCCACCATAACCATCAAGCAGGTCCTCTAACTCAGTAAGTGTTTCGATATCAAAGTCATTTGTTGGCTCATCAAGGAGTAGAACATTTGGACTATCCATTAGTAAGCGAGTTAATTGCAAGCGACGGCGCTCTCCTCCAGATAAATCTCCGACGGGTGTCCATTGGGATTCACGATCAAAACCTAAACGCTCGCAAAGTTGAGAAGCTGAGAGTTCTCGCCCACCCCCAAGTTCCACACGATTAGCGATTTTTTCAACTGCTTCGAGCACGCGCCAAGTTGGATCAAGTTCATCCAAATGCTGAGTTAAGAACGCTGGTTTGACTGTTATTCCAGTTACTAGTTTGCCAGCCGTTGGTTGGATTTCACCAATGAGCGTACGCATTAAAGTTGTTTTTCCCGCACCATTAATTCCAACTATTCCTATTCGCTCTCCAGGTCCAATATTCCAGTAAAGATCACTTATTAATTCATTGTCGCCAAGTTTTACTTGTAAATGATGCGCTTCATACACTGTTTTTCCGAGTCGGTTAAGTGCAAACTTGAGAAGTTCTCCTTGATTTCTTGGCTCGGGCTCTCCTGCAATCAAAACATTTGCGGCATCTACACGAAATTTTGGCTTTGTCGTTCGTGCGGGTGCACCACGACGCAACCAAGCTAATTCTTTTCGAACTAGTGCGTTTCGACGTGCATCCATTACAGAACTTTGTCTCGCACGTTCAGCTTTTGCTAAGACAAACGCGCTGTACCCACCTTCGTACTCTTCAACTTTTCCATTTACTACTTCCCAAGTTCGGTCAGTGACTGCATCCAAAAACCATCGGTCATGTGTTACTACTGTCACAGCTAAACCTTTTCGGTTATTTAAATACTCGGCTAACCAAGCAACGCCTTCAACATCTAAATGGTTGGTTGGTTCATCCAACAAAATTAAGTCAAGTTCGTTGATAAGTAACTTAGCGAGTCCTACGCGTCGGCGTTCGCCACCGGATAATTGTCCAAATTTTCGATCAAAAATATGGTCATCAAAACTTCCAAATAAACCAGTAAAGACTTCACGAATGTTTGGTTCGCTGGCCCATTCGTGCTTAGCAGTATCTCCGAGCACCACTTCACCAACGGTGCTTTCAGGATTTTCAAAGTCGACTTGAGAGAGAATCCCGATTCGTGAGGAGTTTGATTTTGTCACTCGCCCTGAATCAGGTGATTCGATTCCAGCGATGACTTTCATGAGTGTGCTCTTGCCAGAGCCGTTGCGCCCAACGATTCCAATTCGATCACCTTCGGAAACTCCGAGTGAGACACTCACTAAGAGCTCTTTAACATCAAAGGCTTTTGATACCTCTTCGATATTTACAACATTGCGCGCCATGATGGGAGAGCGTACCTTTCATCCATGAATGTCACTGACCGTGAATATGCGCAGGAACTTGATAGAAATGACCCATTAGCCCGCTTTAAAGCGCAGTTTGTCGTAACTGATCCAGAGATGTGTTATTTGGATGGAAACTCGTTAGGGAGATTGCCCAAGGCAACGATTGCCGCAGTTAATGATTTTATGACAAAGGAGTGGGGACCAGAGGTTGTCACGGGTTGGGGGCATTGGGTTGATGAAGCCCAACCTACAGGAGACTTATTGGGGGCTGCGGCCTTGGGTGCCAGCTCAGGACAGGTTCTTGTTTGCGACACAACGTCAGTAAATTTCTATCAACTTTGCTTAGCGGCAATACTTGCTCGCCCTGGCAGAAAGACAATTATTACTGACGCCGCAAATTTCCCAACAGACAGATACATTCTTGATGGGATTGCTAAGCAGTTTGGATTAAATCTGGTAGTTATTGATAATGAAGATCCGGCGATTGCAACACATGAGCGAATTACGACCGAGATTCTTGCACCCTATTTAAACGATGATGTTGCTCTTGTAACTTTGGAAGTGATTCAATATCGATCAGGTGCACGTACAGACATTAAATCTATAACCGAACAAGTTCGCGCAATTGGTGGATTAGTTGTTTGGGATGCTAGTCATGCAGTTGGCGCAATTGAATTAAATTTGGATGAAAATGGAGTCGATCTCTGTGTTGGTTGCACATATAAATATGGCAACTCTGGCCCAGGTTCACCCGCTTGGTTTTATGTGAGCAAAAGAATCCAAAGTGAACTTCAAGTTCCAATTCAAGGTTGGTTTGCTCAGGGTGCACAGTTTGAGATGGGTCCAGTTTTTGAAAAAGCAGAAGGTATCCGTGGTTTCCAAATTGCAAGTCCATCGTTGATTGGAATTCGTTGCGTTAAAACTGCCTTTGCAATGATTCAAGAGGCAGGGATTAAGGAGATTGCCGAGAAGGCAGCGGCCGGGACTCAGATGATGATTGAGCTTTTTGACGCGTGGTTAGAGCCATTGGGTCTCGAGTTAAATACCTCTCGAATCGCCTCTGAGCGTGGTGGACACATTTCGCTCGTGCACCCGGATGCTGCTCAAATTTGCGTAGCGCTTAGACAGATCTCCAATGTAATTCCGGATTACCGCACGCCAAATTCAATTCGTTTAGCTATTTCACCATTAACAACCTCTTTCACTGAAGTCTGGGATGGTTTCGAACGAATGCGCGATTTAGTGGCATCTGGCCGCTACAAAGAGGTTCAAGAGAGCGGTTCAAGGGTCACATGAGCAATGAAAACTTTGACTCAGCCCTAACTTATACATCTTATTTGGCTGTTGATGAATTATTGAACTTGCAACGTCCGCTTTCACTTGGTCCCGAACATGATGAAATGCTTTTTATTATTATTCATCAAACCTACGAACTATGGTTCAAACAATTGCTTCATGAGTTTGCGCAATCTCAGCGTGCAATGGAATCTGGAGACACACATTACTCATTAGCAATTCTGGGGCGTATTCGGACAATTATGAAAGTTTGTGTAACCCAGATTGATATTTTAGAAACAATGACCCCTTTACAGTTTAATTCTTTTCGTTCTTATCTATCTTCATCAAGTGGCTTTCAATCAGCTCAGTTTAGAAAAGTAGAAGCACTGCTTGGCCGACGCGATACAAAAATGGCTGGGCATTTACCACCAGCGGTACAAGCAGAAATAGCTCTGATAGTTTCTGAAAACTCCGTATGGGATTCAGCACTTTCTTACTTAGTAAGTCGTGGTCACCCGATTCCCCAAGAAGTTTTGGAACGCGATAGAACCTCTGTTTATGAAGCAAATCTTCGCGTACAGGATGTCTTGCTAGATATTCACCGAACTGATCCTGAGAGTGCGATGGTCTGTGAGCGCTTATTGGATATCGATGAAGGTATTCAGGAATGGCGTTATCGTCACGTGAAAATGGTTGAACGGACAATTGGCCATAAAATTGGCACAGGTGGATCTAGTGGTGTGGAATATCTATCAAGCACACTTTTTAATCCAGTCTTTAAAGATTTATGGGAGATTCGCTCTCGTTTTTAAAGTGGTAAACCTCGAAGCACAATTTCTGATAAATCTTTTCGCTCCCGCGCAGCATTCTCGCGCTCATATGCTGGACCCTCTAGCTGATCAGCTGGAGCTTGCTTACCAATTGCAATGATGACTATGGGCATTTGTCCTGCAAAAAGTTCTGTGGCTTTTTCCGCATCAAAACCAGCCATTTGATGGGCCACGAAACCTCGATGATGCGCTTCAAGGGTTAGCTGTGCGACAGATAGGCCACAATCAAACATAAATGTTGCGTTTGCATTTCCATCTTCGCGTAAAGACTCTCCCCCAACTGCTACAAGAAGTGAGGCTCTAAAAGCCCAAGCTTGATTAAATGGAACTAACACGGAAAGGATTTTTGCAAACTCGCCGTCGCCGCGTTGACCAACTACAAAGCGCCAGGGCTGAAGGTTATTTGCCGACGGTGCCCAGCGGGCGGCCTCAAGTAATGCAATTACATCGTCCTGCGACATGTTGGCCGTCTCATCTAATGAGCGTGGACTTCTTCTTTGGGCAAATAGTTCATGAATATCTACAGCTGTTTTTGCTCTCATCATTCGGGCAACCTTAATACACAGATAGAGTTGCCGCATGTCGACTTGGATTCAACACAGTGCGGATTGGTTGGTTGCAAACAATTTGCAGATCCCACTTTTTACTCTACTTATTTTCTTTTCATTTGCCGAAGCTGCAGCCTTTGTGGGTTTTATCTTGCCAGGTGAAACGTCTCTGTTAATAGGAGGTGTTCTAGCTCATTCAAAAGTATGGCCACTATGGCTCTTTATTATCTGTGCAATCATCGGTGCCATCTCTGGAGATTCTGTGGGTTATGAAGTGGGTAAACATTTTGGACCTCGCATTAAATTAACCGCTTTCGGTAGAATTATCGGAGAAAAACGTTGGCGAATTGCAGAGCATATTTTTGAGAAATACCACGGTGGTGCAATATTTTTTGGACGAGGACAAGCTTTATTGCGAGCTTTGGTGCCGGCATTAGCAGGAATGCATCGTGTACCTTACAAAACTTTTTTGAAATGGAATGCTGCTGGTGGAGTTATTTTTAGTTCGATTGTTATCGTGCTTGGTTACGAATTCGCTAACTCATTACAGAGCCTTGAAAAATACCTAAAGTACTGGGCAATACTCTTCTTGCTTACTATTTTTATAGTGGTTTCAATTCTGAAAAGACGATTCGAACAGTCAATTGCTAATGATTAGCGTGAATAGTAAACAATAATGAAAATTATTGAGATTACTGCACCTGCTGAAATAAGAAAATAGTTCGCCCATTTAGGTAAACCTGTCCGATCGGCGGCCTTTGTCGCTATTTTCTTAGTATGAAGCATTGCCTCACCTGCCCAAGCAAACTCAGTTGCTAAAATACCGAGTCCAGCTAAAACGATGAGAACACCCGGTCCAGGGCCAATCAGAGCAATTCCTCCAGCAACAGTTATTCCACCACCTAAGAATCCGATAAAAATACGCCACACCAATCGCCCTGCTGGTGTCTTCTTTATCCATTCTCTGAATCTCATTTCTTGCGCCTTACTGAAGTCTGATGGCCGTATGCAGCATTAGCGATTACTTTTCTTCTTTGCAAATATTTATCTGAAGAGCCAGCCACTAAATGTTCAAAGCGGATATTGCCCTTAATTAATGGTCGCAATTCTTCTGAACTTGTCTGAGCTCCAAAAATTGGTGGCTCTTGAGCTATCTCCTCAACGACGATATGAGGATGAATAAAACGATAGACAAGGGCTAAACGTCTGAGTCCAAGATTTGCAACATGTCGTAGTCCTCTATTCATGTGATCTTGTGCCATTAACCTATAGAAAGTAAAATTTTTTGCACTGGCTGGAGTTTTTTCAGTTGCTAAATTAAACAATATCCTTGCAATTTCGATTCCACCTGTGGTCTCTGGTAACTGCGCACATTTAGCGGACAGATTCGCTCGCACAGCCGGATCTTGAAGTTTTCGTACAGTAGCTGTTATGTCAGAAAAATCTTCCTGGTCCGCACGAAGAGCAAATCCGAAATCATGACACCAGCGTGCGCGCGCTTCTTGATCATCGGTGCCTCGAATATTTGATACAAAAACAGTTGGGATTTGAGCAGGTAAAAGTTCATGTACACCGTTATATCCAGTTGCACATATACCCACATCAAAGGCATTCAAAACATCAGCCAATGGAAAGTAGCGAACAACTTTCAAATCTAAGCCTTCGGGTGCAAGTGATTTCCCATCTTTATCAACCGGTGCTTTTGTTAAAATTACTTGGAGATTGTCCCAACCTAACAAACCTTCAAGTGCTGCAGTCATCTTGTGGTTGACATCGCTATCACCAGTTCCCAACTGGACAAGTGCGACAGGTCGATGAAGGTCAAGGCCTAAAGCCCGCCGTGCATCATCCCGAGAAAGTGCAGAATTTTTACGAAAAAGTGACACCGGCGCGGTTAAAACTGAGTCTTTCCGTGAAGATGTTGGACCAAAATCATATGCCCTAGCAATATCACCAGGTTCAATAATCAAATCCATCATTTTGGACTGCAGACCTAAAACAAATCGTTGTGGTTTCTTCTGCCAAAGACCCCGTCTAACCCATACTAGTTTTAAATCTGGGTCGGCATTTTTTGCTGCAATAACACCTGGATAAGGCACAACGCCATCAAAAGATAAAACTTTTGCATCTGTTTCTTCAATGAGCGCTAATAAACGATCACGGAGATAGACGTCCCATTTCTCGCGAGTCATCCATAACCTATCTCGCCCCGGAATATATTCGCAGCGTATATCCATAAACGAAGGAATTTCAGCGATACCACCTGCCATTGAAACAATTATTGGATTAGCGAACTCTTTTAGGGCGACGGCTACCGCGCTTGCTCGTGCAAGGTGGCCCATTCCAACACCATTGCTTGTTGCCAGAATGATTGTTGGCTTGCTCATGTGGCTAAGCCTATCGAAATGCTGCGATGATTTAGACTCAACACATGAAATTAGTTGCTACACATGCCTTAATAAACGGACAACTAGCGTCGAATGTCTACATTGAATCCACGAATGGGATAATTTCAGCGATTGAAGTTAACTCTGCACTTCCTACAACTATTTCAGGAGTGGTTCTTCCCGGATTTGTGGACATACATACCCACGGTGGTGGTGGCTATTATTTTTCTGCATTAAAACCTGAGGAAATTTCTGTTGTTATCGATACACATTATGCTCATGGAACTACTTCGATGCTGGCAAGCCTTGTCACAGAGCCAATAGAGAGTTTAATCAAACAAATAGAAGCACTCGTACCGTTTATTGATAAAAGTTGTATTAAGGGCATTCACTTGGAAGGCCCTTACCTTGCACACTCTCATTGTGGTGCACATGATCCGGCACTTCTGCGAACACCTGATATTGCTGAGTTAGAACAACTGATTGCCGCATCAAATAACTCAATTCGGATGGTCACAATTGCCCCTGAATTAAATGGGGCGATTCCTGCAATCGAATTCTTGTGTAGCAAGGGAATAGTTGTTGCTCTTGGGCATAGTGGTGCAGATGCAGCAATAACAAAAGCTGCGATTAAGGCCGGTGCAACAGTGATTACTCATTTTAATAATGGAATGCCAAAGCTAGATAGCGGAGATAATATGTCTTCTGCCTCGCTTAGCAATTCAGAGGTTTCCCTCGAAATAATTCTCGATGGCGTCCATGTAAATTCAGTTGATTCAAAAAGAATTCTTGATGCAGCGCCACATCGCGTAATAGCAATTACTGATGCTATGTCGGCTGCTGGGAGTATTGATGGGGATTACACCATTGGCAAACTTGGAGTCCGCGTACAAGATGGAATCGCACGACTTACATCAAATGGGGCGCTTGCTGGTAGCACTTTAACGATGGATCAAGCGTTTCTTAATTTAGTTAACAACTTTGGTTTCTCAATCGCCGATGCTAGTCATGCAACATCCACTTTACCCGCCAAAATAATTGGACTTACTGATTCTGGCAGCATAGAAGTTGGTAAACACGCAGAATTAATTGAATTTAACACTGATGGAATAATCAATCTGAGTTAAGAGCTAATTGCCCCATGAAGAGTGCAATGGGCGACCTTCGGCATAGCCCGCTGATGATTGAATTCCAACTACTGCGCGGTCTGTAAATTCAGTGAGTGTGCGAGCGCCAGCATATGTACACGATGAGCGCAGACCAGCGATAATTTCATCAAGTAAATCTTCAACACCTGGACGTTTTGGGTCTAAATACATTCGAGATGTGGAAATTCCCTCCTCGAAAAGAGATTTTCTTGCACGCTCAAATGCATCTTCGCCACTTGTTCGTGCAGCAACTGCGCGAGCAGACGCCATCCCAAAGGACTCTTTAAATAGTCTGCCGTTAACGTCACTTTGTAAATCCCCGGGAGACTCATAAGTTCCTGCGAACCATGATCCGATCATGACCTGTGATGCGCCTGCTGCGAGCGCTAATGCAACATCGCGCGGATGGCGAACCCCTCCATCTGCCCACACGTGTGCATTATGTTTTTTAGCTTCAGTTGCACATTCGAGAACTGCAGAAAATTGTGGTCGGCCAACTCCAGTCTGCATGCGTGTTGTGCACATTGCACCAGGCCCCACTCCAACTTTTACAATCGTTGCGCCAGCCTCAATTAAATCGCGAGTCCCATCGGCGGTGACAACATTTCCAGCAACTATTGGTACAGAACTCCCCAAAGATCTTATTGCATTTAGCGCTTCAATCATTTTCTTCTGATGCCCATGCGCAGTATCAACAACTAATACATCTGCACCAGATTCAATTAGTGCAGCTGCTTTAGCTGCTACATCACCATTTACTCCCACAGCTGCGGCAATGCGCAAATTTCCATTATTATCAACTGCTGGTGAATAAAGAGTCCCTCGAAGGGCACCGATTCGCGTCATAATTCCCATTAAATCACCATTACTAGACACCACGGGTGCGAGTTTGTGTCGATGCAGGTTGAGGAACTCGAAGGCTTCGCGTGAATCAAGATCCTCAGAGATGGTGATTAAGTCTTTACTCATAACTAAATGAAGCTGCGTAAAGCGATCAACACTTTTACAATCCTCTTCAGTGACAATGCCGACTGGTTTCCCACCATCAACTACGACGATTGCTCCATGCGCACGCTTATGCAACAAACTCACAGCATCTGCAACAGTCTGATATGGACTTAATGTAATCGGGGTGTCAAAAAAAGTGTGACGAGATTTCACCCACTTTATTACGCTATCTACAATGGTGTGAGGAATATCTTGAGGTATAACCGTTATGCCACCTCGACGTGCAACTGTTTCTGCCATACGTCGGCCAGAAATAGCTGTCATGTTTGCGACTACAATTGGGATTGTCGTCCCAGTTCCATCATGTGAGTTCAAATCGACATCCATGCGACTTGAAAGTTCTGATGCACTAGGCACCATGAACACGTCGTCATATGTCAGATCATGATTTGGAGTATTTATGAATCGCACGTGTGGAAACTATACTCAGGTAGAATATAAACATGTCTGAATTACTTATTTCGGCTCGTGGCCTTACCAAGAAGTTTGGCGATTTTGTGGCAGTCAATGGGATTGATTTTGATGTCCAAAAGGGAGAGTCTTTCGGGCTCTTAGGCCCAAACGGTGCTGGTAAATCAACAACTATGCGGATTATCGGCGCTACATCTCAACGCGATGCCGGCACAATCACAATCCTGGGAAAAGATCCCGAAAAACATGGACCCCAGATTCGGGCTCATCTTGGGGTTGTTCCCCAACAAGATAGCTTGGATATGCAATTAACCGTTGCTGAAAACCTTTACATTTACGGACGGTACTTTGGATTACCACGTAAATTTGTAAAAGCAAAAATTGAAGAGCTTTTGACGTTTGCGCAACTAGAGGAAAAGCGTGATGCGAAAGTGGAAACTTTGAGTGGGGGCATGAAGCGACGGCTGACAATCGCGCGCGCGCTAGTTAGTGAACCTGAAATTCTTATGCTGGATGAACCAACAACGGGATTAGACCCTCAAGCCCGTCATATTTTGTGGGATCGTCTTTTTAGATTGAAGGAACAAGGTGTAACACTTGTAATTACCACTCACTTTATGGATGAGGCCGAACAACTCTGTGACCGTTTGATTGTTATGGATAAAGGAAACATCATGGCTGAGGGGAACCCAG
>Ga0114958_10001548_pt1 | contig 17972 bp, 19 predicted proteins | sample C_130208_EF_Meta_FD_89577 | JGI IMG/M metagenome (GOLD analysis project Ga0114958, IMG submission 89577) | Freshwater microbial communities from Lake Croche, Canada to study carbon cycling - C_130208_EF_MetaG | ecosystem: Environmental > Aquatic > Freshwater > Lake | place: Lake Croche, Canada...
GGTGATTTTTTCAACTACGGGGACGATCTCGCCAGTGCCTTTTAGGTCGATCAGCCCGGGCGCGGTGGAAAGAATGATGAGGTGCTCGGCTTCGACGAGGCTCGCGACCAGGGCGGAAAGGGTGTCGTTGTCGCCAAATTTAATTTCGGCGGCGCTGACGGTGTCGTTTTCGTTGATGATGGGAATCGCACCATAGCCGATGATCTGGCGGAGTGTTTCGCGGACGCCCAGGTAACGGGTGCGTACGCGCAGATCGTCGTGGGTGAGCAGGACCTGGGCGACGGTGAGCGCGTGGGGAGCGAAGGCGGTTTGCCAGACCTGCATGAGGCGAGATTGGCCGATGGCGGCGCAGGCCTGTTTTTTGGAAACGTCTTTGGGTTTTTTTGCGAGGGCGAGGGCGCCCATCCCCAGGCCGACGGCGCCGGACGAAACGACGATCACCTCGGTGCCAGCGGAGCGCAGGGCGGCGAGCTGGGTGGCGAGATCGGCGATGCGGGCGGTATCAAGTTGACCGATTCCCGTCGTGAGTACGCCGGTACCGAGTTTGACGACGACGCGTCTCGGAGTGGCGGAGGATTCTTTTTTCAACGCGGGAGGCGCGGCGGTCCGCGGCGAGTAGGGATTAGGGCGCAGGAAAAACTCCGCCCACACGGGCTCAAACGGTGAGCAAGTCCTTTTCTTTGTGCGCGAGGTGTTCACCGATGCTCTTGATGGCTGCATCGGTGGCGGCCTGGATGTCTTTTTCGACCCGCTTGGCCTCGTCTTCGGGCAGTTTAGCTTTTTTGACCGATTCCATGACGTCGCGACGAACGTTGCGCACGTGAACACGGCCTTCTTCGGCGAGGCGGTGAGCGTTTTTAACGAATTCGAGGCGGCGCTCCTTGCTCATATCGGGGAGTGGAATGCGGATGACTTTGCCATCGGGTATGGGGTTGAAGCCGAGGTTGGCTTCTTGAATACCGCGTATGATGTCTTTGATGATGCTGGTGTCCCAAGGTTGAACTTGGATGAGGCGGGCGTCCGGCGTGCTGATGGCCGCGCATTGTTTGAGCGGGGTCATGGTGCCGTAGGCTTCGACCATGACAGTTTCGACCATCTGGGGTGTGGCTTTGCCGGTATGGATAGAGCTAAATTCGTGGAGCGTGTGGTCCACGGTTTTTTTCATCTTGGCTTGGGCTTCAGCGAGGAACGGGGAGGACATGGTGGGGGTCGGATTTTTTTAAAGGTGCAAAAAAAAAGGCGGCGAGGCGGATCAGTTTTTGACGAGTGTACCGATTTTTTCGCCGAGGACAGCTTTGCGGATGGCGTGTTCGTCATTGAGGTCGAACACTAAGATCGGGACGTTATTGTCCAAACAGAGGGAGAACGCGGTGGAGTCCATGACGTTGAGGCGCTGTTTGAGAGCGTCGATGAAGGAGATTTGGTCGTATTTGACGGCGTCGGGAAACTTTTTCGGGTCCTTATCGTAGATGCCATCGACCTTGGTCGCTTTCATGATAATGTCGGCGTGCATCTCGGAGGCGCGGAGGGCGGCGGTGGTGTCGGTCGAGAAGTAGGGGTTGCCGGTGCCGGCGGCGAAGATGACGACACGGCCTTTTTCGAGGTGGCGCATGGCGCGACGCAGAATGAACGGCTCGGCGATCTGGTTCATTGGGATGGCGCTTTGGATGCGCGTGGTGACGCCCATTTTTTCGAGGCAATCCATAAGGGCCAGGGCGTTGATGACGGTGGCGAGCATGCCCATGTAATCGCCCGTGGTCCGGTCGACGCCACGCTGGGAGCCTTGGAGGCCGCGGAAGATGTTGCCGCCGCCGATGACGACGCACACTTCAACGCCGAGATCGGCGATTTCTTTGACCTGGCTGCAGGTTTTTTCGAGGGTGGCGGCGTCGATGGGATCCCCGCCTTTGCCACCACGAAGGACTTCGCCCGAAAGTTTTAGAATGATGCGTTTATATTTAACGCCGAGCGCGACTCGTTTGTTGGCATGCATGGCCGCGAGGAAACGATTGTGCAAAATCGGCGTCAATGCCCGAGATGGCGCCCCGTCTCATCTCCTCGGTAAAACACGCGAAGCGTAAATGAAATTTCCACCGCAGCCTCGTTGATCGCCAACCCGACTGCACTGCACGCTTGTTGGGCTCTGGGGGCGTGCTTCCTTAGTGAGGAGGGCCGCGATGCGGTTGATAATATCCATTATGAGCCAACATATGGAGACTTGCCCCGGCGAAAGCACCCTCGCTAGCGTGGGGGTTTACCGCATGAAAAAAGCACTTATCACCGGCATTACGGGGCAGGACGGTTCATATCTCGCTGAACTCTTGCTCGCCAAGGGCTACGAAGTCCACGGCGTGATTCGCCGGGCTTCCACCTTTAACACCAGCCGGATCGATCACCTTTATCGCGACCCGCACGTTAATGGCGTGAAGCTCCACCTCCACTATGGCGACCTTGCCGACTCGGTGCAGATGGTGAAACTGCTTTACGAGCTCCAGCCCGACGAAATTTACAACTTAGGCGCGCAGTCGCACGTGCGTGTTTCCTTTGATATACCTGAATACACGGGTGACGTGGTTGGCCTCGGCTCGGTGCGCATTCTTGAAGCGATCCGCGAAGCCGGCCTCGTTAAAAAATGCCGCTTTTACCAAGCCTCCTCTTCCGAGATGTTTGGTAAAGTTCAGGAAGTGCCGCAGACCGAAAAGACCCCGTTCTGGCCCCGTTCGCCCTATGGCTGCGCGAAAATGTACGCCTACTGGCTCACGGTGAACTACCGCGAAAGCTATAACCTGCACGCCTCCAACGGTATTTTGTTTAATCACGAGAGCCCGCGCCGCGGCGAGACCTTCGTTACGCGTAAGATCACTCGCGCGGCTACCCGGATCAAACTCGGTCTCCAGGAGCGCCTCTACATGGGCAACCTCGACGCCCGCCGGGACTGGGGTTACGCCAAGGAATACGTCGAGATGATGTGGGTTATGCTCCAACAAGACCAAGCCGATGACTACGTGGTCGCCACCAACGAGACGCACACCGTTCGCGAATTTATCCAGGAAACTTTTGGTCTGCTCAATTTGGATTGGGAAAAATACGTCAGCTACGATGCCCGCTACGAGCGCCCCGCCGAGGTCGAACTGCTCATCGGTGACCCCGCGAAGGCCAAGCGCCAACTCGGTTGGGAGCCCAAGACTAAGTTTAAGGAGCTGGTTAAAATCATGACCGAGGCCGACCTCGAACTAGCTAAACGCGAGGCTCAGATCGCCAGCTTGCCTCAACCCACGCCCACGACGATCGCATGAAGCTTTTCATCGCGGGCCACCAAGGCATGGTCGGCGGCGCGCTTGTGCGCCGCTTTCAACGCGAATCCGGCGTTACGCTCCTCCTGCGCACGCGCCGCGAGCTCGACCTTACCTCGCAAACGGCCGTCGACGCCTTTTACGCTGCTGAGAAGCCCGACGTTGCTATTATCGCCGCCGCCAAAGTCGGTGGCATCCACGCAAACAACACGTACCCGGCCGAGTTTCTTTTCGATAATTTAGCAATCGCCGCCAATACCATCAACGGCGCCTATCGAGGCGGTGTGAAACGGCTGCTTTTCCTAGGCAGCTCGTGCATTTATCCCAAGCACGCACCTCAGCCTATGTCTGAGGATTGTCTCCTTACCGGCCCGCTCGAGCCTACCAACGAGGCCTACGCCATCGCCAAAATCACCGGCCTCAAGCTCGCCCAATCTTACCGCAAGCAGTACGGCGTGCTTTATCACTCCGCGATGCCGACCAATCTCTATGGTCCTGGGGATAATTACCACTTGCAGAACTCGCACGTGTTGCCTGCGCTTCTGCGCAAATTCCACGAAGCCAAAACCGCGGGTCGCGCCGAAGTCGTCGCCTGGGGCACCGGCGCGCCGAAACGCGAATTCCTCCACGTCGACGACCTCGCTGATGCCTGCGCATTTCTGCTCACGCTCGAAAATCCGCCCGACTGGATTAACGTCGGCACCGGCACCGACGTCACCATCCGCGAACTTACTGAAACTGTCGCCACCGTCACGGGTTTCACGGGCAAAATCGTTTGGGACTCCACCAAACCCGACGGCACCCCGCGCAAACTCATGGATGTTTCCCGACTCGGCGCGCTGGGGTGGCGCGCCCGCATCGCGCTCTGCGATGGTGTCGCCAAAACCTACGCCTCGTTCCTCGCCGAACAAGCCGCCGGCACGCTCCGTGGCTAAGCTTATTTTGCGCGCTCGCTCGCTTGGGGGCGGGTGGGCGCATAATTTTTTCCCGTTACAAATTCCTCCGCGTCGCGTCACACTGCCCGTATGAATTTCCCTGTCTTCACGCTCGCCTTCATTGAGGGCTTGGGCGGACCCGAGATGTTGCTCATCCTCGTGTTGATTTTGGTCATGTTCGGTAAGGACAAACTCCCCGAGCTTGCCCGCGGCCTCGGCAAGTCGATGAAGGAACTGAAAAAAGCTACGAGCAACGTCGAAGAAGAATTTAAGCGCGCGCTCCAAGAAGACGAATACCGCCAAAACCAGGCCAGCTACACGCCCGCCATCACCTCCGCGCAGCCCGTCGCCGCGCTCCCAGCCGGGACGTCGGCCGAAACCACTCCCGCTGATACGATTCCTGCTTCGCCGGTGGCTACCGATGCGCCCGTGCCCCACGTCGCTAGCGAACCGGTTGTAGCGGCCGATGCCTCCGCGCCGTTGAACCCCGACATCTCACCCGCGCCAATTGTACCGCCCGCGCCGGCGCCGGCTCCGCGCAGGCCCGCCGCGCCTCATCGCGGCCGCGCTGATGTCTGAGTGCGCTTCTAATCGCACTGAAAACTGGGCTGGCCCTCCGGCCGATACCGGCCTCAGCCTCGCCTAATGAAATGGTTTCCGCGACGGCTCCTTTTGATGCTGATGCTCGCGGGGTGGGTCGTCGCCCGGGCTTCCGAAACGACGCCGCCACTTATTTTGATTTCGATGGACGGTTTTCGCTGGGATTACTGTGAGCTCTATCCCGCCGAGACGCCCCAGCTGCGCGCCTTGATCCGCGCCGGCACCACCTCGCGCGCTCTCATCCCGGTTTATCCCACCAACACGTTTCCTAATCACTACTCGATCGTGACCGGCCTTTATCCCGCGCGACACGGGATAATCAACAATGAGCACTTTGATCCGGTCCTCGGCGAATTTTTTAACTATAAAAACGCCGCCGCCGTTGGCGCCGCGAAATGGTGGGGTGGTGAACCGATCTGGACCACCGCCGTCCGCCAAGGCCGCGCCAGCGCCAGTTATTTTTGGGTTGGTTCCGAGGCCGAAAACCACGGCGTGCGTCCCACGTATTGGAAAAAGTACGACTACTCCATCCCGTTTAAAAAACGTCTCGAAGAACTTGTCGGCTGGCTTACTCTTCCCGTCGAAAAACGCCCTGCAGTGGTTGCCTTTTATTTTGAAGAAACCAACGCCGCTGGCCACAAATACGGCCCTGAATCTCCCGAACTCGCCGCCGCCGTTCGCCTCCTCGATACGCAGATTGGCGAGCTCCGCACGCGCTTGGCCGAGGCCGGCGTCACGCCGAATTTTGTGATCGTTTCTGACCACGGCATGGCGCCCGTGAGCGCCGATAAAGTCATGCTCCTAGACGACTACATCGACCTCGCCACCGTGCAGGTAGATTTCGATGGTTCGGCCGTCGGCCTGCGTCCGCATGACGGCGATGCCGCTGCGCTCGTCCGCCGGCTCGCCGCGCTCCCGCACGGCCACGCGTACCTCGCCGCCGATTTGCCGCCCTCGTTTCACTTGAAGGACAATCCGCGCATCCCGCCCGTCTGGATCGTCCCCGAGCTCGGCTGGCACGTGGAGCGTCGCCTCCGCTTCGAGCGCATCCGCCTCTCATTTCTCAAAGGCGATCACGGCTATGACCCCGCCCACGCGGCGATGCGAGGCATCTTCATCGCCAGCGGCCCGTCCTTCAAAACCGGCGTCGTCGTCGAGCCCGTGGAAAACATTCACATTTATAACCTCCTCTGCGCCGCCCTTAAATTGCAGCCCGCGCCCAACGACGGCGACGACCGCCTCGTCCGCGCTGCGTTGAAATAACGCGTTGGCGCCCAGCTGCGTCCGCGCCTTCGGGCCACGTCGCCGCCGGGTTTATGACAAACTTCGGCCAAAAAAATCCTCGACCCCGGCGCGGCGTTGGGCACGTTGGATGACGCATCAGGAATGAACTGACCCTCAAAAGTCAGTTCCGCCAACCGGGCCGGGAGCGGCCACGGTGGATCGAGCGCAAGCTCGGATGTGCGTCTCCCGCAAGGGCGACGAACCAAGCACGCTCCCGAAGACGAAACCGATCTGATGCCTCAGATCGGTTTTTTGTTTTCCACCCCTGCTGCGCGATCCTCCTCAACCAAGAAATCACGCAACATGATCACGTTCAACTCCATCCCCGGCCTGCGCCGCCCCGCGGCCAATCCCAACCACCACCTGTGGAATAACCACGGCACGTGGTTTTTGCACTACACGGTGCATCCCACGCCGTTCACCAAAGACCGCATCCGGCGCACCTTGGGCACCAAAGACCTCGCCGAAGCCCGCCAACGCCGCGACCGCTTTTTTGCGCAACTCGCCCGCTCGGCCCCGGCCGCGTCCGGCTGCGACCGTCGCGATCAAGTCGCCGCATGAACTCCCCGGTGCGAGTGATTCACTTCGCGCGGGTCGTCGGCCCGATCGCGGCGTCTACCGGCGGCGAGGCCGGCGAAATCGTGGCGCGCGTGTGGCTGGGCGAATGTCCGGCCGCCACCATCGCGACCACCGCCACAACCGGCGCTGCGGGCGCGATCGTGCGCACGGCGGCCGGTTGGCATTACGTCGCGCCGCTGCTGGCTGGCGTGGCCGCAGCGGCCGGTGCGCCTGACGCGGTTGGTGTTGGCGCCGCGCCGCCGTTGCGCAGCACGCAGTCGCGCGCCGATCTCGAGCGCCAGATTGTGCGATTCTACCGCGGCGAGGCGGCGGATGAGGGCGGGCCTTGGGCGGTCGCGAGTTAAACGCGCCGCGCTCAGACGTTCGCGAGCACGCGGGCGAGGAAATCGCGGTTGGCTTTGGCGTTGGCCGTGGTCTCAGCGGCGGTCGCGCCGATCTTGCAGCATTCGACCATCACGGGCCCGTTGAAACCGCCCGCCTTCAGGCCTTGGAACACGGCGGCGAAGTCGACCTGACCGGCGCCAAATTGGATCATCACGTCGGGCTTGCGCTTGCCGGCGGCGTCGACGGCGACGGAGCAATCTTTTGCGCAGAAACCGGTGACGTGTTGGACGATGGGTTTCAGTTCTTCGACCGGGTCTTTGCCGGTGTAGTAGATGATGTTGCCGGCGTCGTACCAGATTTTGAAATTCTTGTGCCCGACGGTCTTGATCGCGCTCAGGATTTCCGACGAGGCGCCGCTGCCACCGCCGTGGGGTTTCATGACGAGCTTGATGCCGCGCTCCGCCGCGAAGGCCGCCGCGTCGGCCATGATCTTGAAATACTTTTCGTAACGCTCGGGTTTGTCCTCGCCGAAAGTGAGGGCGAATTCGACGCCCACGGTGTGGCCGTTTTCGATCTGCTGGCGGGTGTCGGCGATGGCCGCAGGGAGCTCGAGCGCGGTGTTCACGCGGAGGGCGGTCATGTTAACCTTGAGGCCGCGGGCGGCTATTTTCTGTTTGAGCGCGGCGAGGTATTCTGGGGTCGCGCTGGAGCCGGTGAACGGGTCGTCCTTGGTGGGCGTGAGCAAGCCGGTGTGGGTGTAGCCCGCGGCTTTGATGGCATCGAGCGTCTCGTCGTAAGACCACTTGGTCCACGGGCGATTGAAACAACCGACCGGCCAAGCGGGGCCGGCGGCAGCGGCGAAGAGGTGGCGCGGCAGGAGCGCGGTCGCAGCGACGGCGGAAGAAGCGGTGAGGAAATGACGGCGGGAGAGCGAGTTCATGGGGCGGAAGGGTGAGACAGGGTGAAACCAGGGGGTTGAAAGAAACCGACAGCATTTATCCGACGCCGATTTTCACGGCCTGGGCAATCTCAGTTTGAGTTTATTGGCGCGGTGGCGGGTCTAGATCGGCTAAAAACCCTACGGCTTTGCCGGAGTTGGGTCGGATCCAGCGCGCCAGTAGTTTTCGATATATTTTTATGACACCATATAATTGCATTAATCTGATTGGCTTTAAGAAATCTATATGCATCATCCCGCGAATCAACTAATTGATTATCAACTTACAAAAGACCCCATGGATCTATCACAGCTACTCCTCAACCTCGGCCTGAATGTCGCGTCGAACGCAATTTACGATATCGTGCGCCTTGCGCTACGACGGAGCCCGGAAGTTACTCACGACTCATTTATCCAAGGCCAAGGTGGAGCGAAAATCGTTCAGAATTCCGATGGCAGCATTAGTTTCTACACCTAAGAAAGAGGCTGTCCAATCGCTAGAGCAGCCAAACAAAGGGGTCTGGCCGTGTTTTCTTAGTTAAAGATGGAGCGATGAAGCGGCCATTCAGCTGAGGCAACCCTCGGTCCCGCGCTTGTGAGCTTCAGCTGCCAAAAGGGCCAGAAAGCGGGCGGGCTTTTCCGCTTAAACCACCCGACACGGGAGCAAGGCGGCGTCTTGCATGCCGTGAATGATTTTTTTGTCGGGCGGGCAGAAGGTGGCCAAGGCGCCGGAGAGGCGGGTTTGGCCGGCCACCACGAAATAATACGGGCACAGGCGCAGGCGGCCGTCGACTTCGACGGCGGTCATCGCGGCGGTCGCGGTCTCGTTGCTGGGTGAGGGCACCCCGCCTACAGCGGCGGCGGTGGGGCGGTAGACGCGGTGACGGGCGCCGGCCAAACAAAGGGTCTGGCTGGGTTTAGTTAGTCTGATCGCCAGTTAATCTTGTTGGCTAAATTAAAGCCCGTTTTACGACAGGCTTTTTCATTTTGAGGTCTTGGATGTCGGAAATCTTATTTCTGGTCGGCTGCCATAGGCACTAGGATCAAGCTCACGTTGGCGCCGCCGGGTAGCTTTTTTCGTGAAAATAAAAAAGCACCACGGATTAGGTAGTGCTTTGTGGGATTAAAATTGGAAATTAAACCTTACTTTTTAATACCATCTGCATTAATTTCATAAGCAACACGCCAAACACCATCAGTTCCTTTCACCCAGTAATCTACGAATGGATTAATGTGATCCTCGGTTTTTCCTTTAATAACCATGGTCGAGAATCCACGAGCTAAAGTTAAAGCTTCAGTATCGCTTATAACGATTATTTTATCAATAATTAAAGATCCTGGCTTAAAAGATTCATAGCTATCAAAAAAGGCTTTTGCTCCGTCCGTGATTTCCTTATGACCTTTAAATGTACTCGCATCTGGTAGTATCCAAGTTGCGTCTTCGGTGAACAAAGCCACAATAGGAGCAACCTGTTTATTCTGCAGAGCAGAATAAGTCGGTTCCAATTGTGATGATAATTGTTTTTTCAATGCTTGGGCGTCTACAGTGGGTAATTTTGAAGATTGTGAACTAACAATTACCCAAGAACCGTTTCTGCGAACAAGCATATCTAAGTTGCTGTATTTACCGCTCGTATCACGACCATCCCAAGTACATATCTGGTTTGTTATGTATTTAGCTGATGCTGAATCTCCGAAAACATTCACTTTTAAACCACTTAATTCATTAAGTTGGAACTTTTGGCTGCCTGACTTAATTTGATCTAATGTATGTTCTCTAGTAGATGTTCCGCTTTCATCATCATACGTCCATTCGGGAGCTAAATTTTTTTCTAGGAATTTTACATCGTTCTTAAGCAATGCCACTGCGGTAGCATTTTCTAATTTTTTAATTGTTGCGATATCATCATTAACATCAGCCCTTGCAAAACAGACGCTGATTAGTACTAAAATAGTTAGTACGCTATTTAGGGATATACGTTTCATATTTACTCTTTGGGGTATCGGACGGGATTATCCGATTGAAATATTAATTTCATATAAAAGGTAACGGGGCAAAAACTACAAAGCAACTGCCATGGGACTGGATTTTCAGGATGATCGTTTCACGACGGGCTTTTTCATTTTGAGGGGCCAAACAAAGGGGTTTGGCCGTGTTTTGTTAGTTAAAGATGGAGCGATGAAGCGTCCATCCAGCTGAGGCAGCCCTCAATCCCGGGCTTGTGAGTTTCGGAGACTAAAAGAGCCAGAAAGCGGGCGGAATTAACCGCTTAAACCACCCGACACGGCAGCAAGGCGGCGTCTTGCATGCCGTGGATGATTTTTTTGTCGGGGGGGCAGAAGGTGGCCAAGGCGCCGGAGAGGCGGGTTTGGCCGGCCACCACAAAATAATACGGGCACAGGCGCAGGCGGCCGTCGACTTCGACGGCGCTCATCGCGGCGGACGCGGTCTCGTTGCGGGGTGAGGGCACCCCGCCTACAGCGGCGGCGGTGGGGCGGTAGACGCGGTGGCGGGCGCGGCGGGGCTTTTTGAAGGCTTGGAGGACGTGCAGGTGCGTCGGCGCGAGCTCGAGGGCGCGGGCGAGGCCGTGTTGCCATTCTTCGCGCGAGCAATCGCTGCCGAGGATCACGCTGCGGGCGCCCCAGGCGGTCTCGTGGTAGCCGGAGATTTTAATGATGAGGTCGCGCTCTTTCTGCGTGGCGTGGGCGAGGTCGAGCCAGGTGCTGAGGGCGCGGCCGGCGGCGCGGGGCGCATCGAGGACGGCGCCGGGCGGGAGCGGCGCGGGGTCCATAATCCAGGAGGGCGGGATGAGGTCGCGGAGGATTTTCAGGGCGCGGGCGCTGAGGGCTTCGGCCCAAAATTCGGCGAGCAGGTGGTGATGGAAGAGCGCGAGGGAGAGTTTCTCCTCTTGAAACGGTCGCATCGGCGGGGCGAGGGCGACTTCGCCGGCGGCCCAGGCTTCGAAGATGAAGTTTTGGGTGCGGAGGTTGGCGAGGTCGAAGAGCTCGAAAAAGCGGTAAATGATGTCGATTTTCTCGGGGTTGCCGTCGGCGGAGAAAAACAGGGAGTTTTCGAGCGGGAAAATGTCTTCGGGGCGGATGCAAAACACGCGGTGGCCGAGGAGCTGGAGTTGGTGGGCGAGCCACTGCATCTCGGGGCGGTAGGTGGCGGCTTCGTCGCTGACGACGAGGGCGATGAGGGGGTTGCGCTCGGTGGGGCGGAGGGCGGCGAGCGAGGCGTAGAAGTTGCGGATCATCGCGTCGTCGGCGCCGAGGATGCGCGGGGCGGGGTCGCCGGTGGCGGGCGCGGTGCGGGGTGGGTTCACCCCGCCTACAACGGTGGGAGCGGCGGCGTAGAGGCGATTGAGGAAGGCGGTGAGGCCGATACCGCCGGGGACGGAGTCGAGCTCGGTCATGACGAAGCCTTCGTCGGTGAGTAGCAAATCGGGCCGGAGAACCGTCGGGAAGGCGCCGCGGTTCTGGGGGTCGCGGGCGTGGGCGATCAGGTGGGCGGGTTTGCCGCGGTCAAGGTAGTCGGCGACCCAGGGCGCGAGGAGGGGTTTGTTGCGGAGGAGATTTTTACCGGCGGCGGAGCGCAGGTAGAGCGTCTCGAGGGCGTGATGAAACTCGAGGCAGGCGCCGCCGATGGCTTCGAGTTGGGTGACTTGGTCGGGCGTGAGGGCCCAGGCTTCGGGGGCGAGTTGCCACGTCTTGTCCTCGAACAGCGACTGCGCGGCGAACGTCGAGCGGAGGTGTTCGTAGGGCAGGTCGGACATGGGGCGAAACAGCGAAGGCCGATAATCGCGCGGGGCCAAACGGGAAGCGTGTTCCCGGCCGGCGGGGCGCGCGCGTTATTCGTCCATCTGGATGTCTTTGTTGCGGTGGCGCGGGCAGCCGGCCCGGAGCCAGGCGTTGACGAAGCGGTCGAGGTCGCCGTCGAGGACGCCTTGGGTGTCGCTGGTGCTGATGCCGGTGCGCAAATCCTTCACCATCTGGTAAGGCTGGAGGACGTAGCTGCGGATCTGGGCGCCGAAACCGATTTCGCCTTTTTCGCCGTAAAATTTGTCCATCTCGGCGCGTTGTTCGTCTTGGCGGCGCTCGTAGATGCGGGCCTTGAGGACGTTCATGGCGGCGGCCTTGTTCTTGATCTGGGAGCGCTCGTTTTGGCAGACGACGACGATGCCGGTGGGCGCGTGGGTGAGGCGGACGGCGGAGTCGGTGGTGTTGACGCCTTGGCCGCCTTTGCCGGAGGAGCGGTAAACGTCGACGCGGATATCGGTTTCGTTGAGCTCGACGTTGATGTCTTCGGTGATTTCGGCGACGACGTCCACCGCGCAGAACGACGTGTGGCGGCGCTTGTTAGAATCGAAGGGGCTGATGCGGACGAGGCGGTGGACGCCGCGCTCGGCTTTGGCGTAGCCGTAGGCGTTTTCGCCTTTGATGAGGATGGTGGCTTTACTGATGCCGGCGGTGTCGCCGGGTTGCACGTCCATGAGCTCGACGGTGTAGTTGCGCCGCTCGGCCCAGCGCGAATACATGCGGAACATGATGTCGGCCCAGTCGTTGGACTCGGTGCCGCCGGCGCCGGCTTGGATGGAGAAGATGGCGTTGTTGCGGTCGAACTGGCCGGTGAGGAAGGAGGCGATCTCGAGTTCGTCGAGCTCGGTGGTGAGCGTGGCGAGGGTACCGGTGAGTTCCTTGTCGTAGGCTTCCTGCGCGGCGGCGTCTTCGCCAGCCATGAGCTCGATCATGACGGCGACGTCATCGATCTTTTTTTGATAGGCGACGACGGGCGAAATGGCTCGTTTGAGGGCGTTCAGTTTAGCGATGTGCTTCTGCGCGCGGTCCTTGCTGTTCCAGAAATCGGGCGCGCCCATTTCCGCGTCCATGGCCTCGATTTCACGCTGCTTTTGATCGCAGTCAAAGAAACCTCCATAGATGCCCGGCGCGCTTCTTGATGGTTTCGATTTGGTTTAAGTTTTCGGTGGAGACCATATGCAGAGGGTCAATGCCGCAAAGTGTGGCGCGGCGCGCAAGCGTGAAGTCAGGCGCCCGCGGGCGGCGCGGGCTTATTTCACGCTGACGGCGACGGTGAATTTCTCGGTTTTACCGGGTGCGACGAAGTGCAGGCCGAGTTTGTTTTCAGGGGCGTTGGGCGGGCCCATCCAAGGCTCGACGCAGTAATACGGAGCCGCGTCGTCGAGCGTCCACGTGACAAACGTAGCATCGGGCGGCGGAACGGCGGTGTCGCCCAGCCGGACGCTGATGGCGCCGGGGCGGCCGGGTTCGCCGAAGAGGACTTCGTTGCCGCTTAGATGGGTGTGCTGCGTGTCGACGAGTGCGGGGTGGGAGAGCGGTTCCTCGAGATTGAGCGCGGGACCGGGGGTGAGTTGGCCGGTGGCAAAATCGTGTTTATAACGGCGCGTCGCAGGAATGCGGATACGGTAATCAGCGCGCGTCGTACCCTCGGCCCAAGGCAGGGTGAAATAAAAATGATGGCCGGCGCTCCACGGGATGGGCTCATGGCCGTGGTTGGTGAGAGCGAATTCGCAGGTGAGGCCGAGCGGGGCGAAGCGGTAACTGACGTTGAACTCGAACTCGTAAGGATAAATCGCGCGGGACTCGGCGGTGGGCGTGAGTTGCGCCGTGAAACCAGCGGGGTCGAGGCGCGTGACCTTGAAATCCGAGTGGCGGGCAAAACCGTGCATCGGCATGGGGCGGCGCACGCCATCGGCCGCGCGCCAAAAATGGATGTCGCCGCGGTCAAACGTGCGGGCGTTGAAAGGAAACAGGATCGGGTTGCCGCCGCGTGTTTTGAAAAAATCGTCGAACGAGTCGAGCTCCGGCCAGTAGACGATGTCGCGCACCGAGCCGTCGCCGAGCGTGAGGTGCCAATTCATGAGGCGGGCGCCTTTTTCGGGATAAGCCAGAAACGTGGACGAACCGACGCGCCAGCGCGTCAGCGTGTGGCCGAGGTGAGAAAGCTTTTCCATGCAGCGCAGAAAGTGCGGCGCGGGCCGCGGTGAAAAGGATTTTCGATAGCGCGCGACGAATTCTGGCCGGAGCGCGTGAAACTCAGCGTTAAACTAAACGTTGGAAACAAGCGCCGTGTTCTCCATGGCGCGAAGCTTGCGTGGACGGGCCGAGCGCATATCAATGGACGCGAATTCATGCTCTCGCGTTGGCTTATCGTTTTAGGGGCGCTGTGGATCTGGCCGTTACGGGCGCAGACCGAGGCGCCACGTCTGGAAGCTCCGGTGCCGCAGGCTTCGACTGCGTCCGAGCTCGCGCCGGCGGCGACGAAACGCGTCGTGGTCATTCCGGTGCGCGACGAGATCGCTTCGCCCGTGCTTTATATTTTACGCCGCGGACTGAAAGAAGCCATCGAGCAAAAAGCGGATGTCGTCGTGCTCGACATGAAGACGCCCGGCGGTGCGCTCGATGTGACCTTCGATATCATGGAGGCGCTCGCGAAATTTCCCGGCGAGACGGTCACGTTTGTAAACAACGAGGCGATGTCGGCGGGCGCATTCATCTCTGCGATGACGGGCGAGATCTGGTTCGCGCCCGACGGGATCATCGGCGCAGCGGCGCCGGTTTCGTCTACGGGCCAAGACGTGGACGCGACGATGAAGTTAAAAATCACGAGCTATTTAAAAGCGCGGTTGCGCTCGATCTCCGAGGGCAAAGGCTACCGCGGGCAGGTGATTTCGGCGATGGTCGATGCCGACTATGAATTAAAAATTGGCGACACGGTGCTCAAAGCCAAAGGCGAGTTGTTGTCGCTCACCTCGACTGAAGCCGGCAAAACGTACGGCGAGCCGGCGCAGGCCTTGCTTGCGGCTGGGACAGCAAAAAGCATCGAAGCGTTGCTTGAGAAAAAATTTAGCGCAGGTGGGTTTACGGTAAAACGACTTGAGATCACCTGGTCGGAGCGGTTGGCGGTGGTGTTGAACCGTTTATCGCCGATTTTATTAGGGCTTGGATTGTTGGCGCTATTCATCGAATTCAAGACGCCGGTTTTTGGAATTTTCGGCGTCACGGGGATCGTTTGTCTGGGCGTTGTTTTTATTGGAAGTTATGTTGCGGGATTTTCCGGGCATGAGCCGGTACTGGGGTTTAGCCTTGGGCTTCTATTGGTCGCCCTGGAATTATTTTTCTTTCCGGGCGTGGCGATCGTTGCGGTCGCTGGCTTACTTTTGATGCTTGGTTCGTTAGTGTGGGCGATGGCGGATCTGTGGCCGGGCATGTCGTTTGGTATGGCGTGGTCGGGTGATGTATTCGCTGGGCCGTTACAAAATCTCGGTCTAGGGCTAGTGCTGGCGCTCGGGCTCGGGTTAGCCTTGGCAAAATTTTTACCCAGTGGCTGGGTGTGGGATCGACTCGTGGTTGGTTCCGTCGTGAGCGGATCGGCGCAGGTCGCTGGTGGTGCGCCGGAGGTGGCGAGCGGCGTGGCGGCTTTGATTGGGCTGCAGGGCGTGGCCGCGACGGCGCTGCGGCCGGGTGGGCAGGTGGAAATCGCGGGTCGGCGCTACGAGGCCTCGGTCGCAGTCGGCGCGATTGATGCCGGCGTAGCGGTGGTAGTGCGTGGTCGTTCGGATTTCGGACTCGTGGTAGAAAAAACTGACGCATGAACACGGTATTTTTACTTTTTGCCGTTGGCGTGATGTTGCTCGCGGGCGAGGTGTTCGTGCCGGGCGCCGTGCTTGGTATCATCGGCGGATTGGCGATGGCGGCTGGTTGTGGTGTGGCATTTTTCCAGTGGGGTGCACTCGGTGGAGCGTTGGCGACAGTGGTCGCGCTGGGGTTTTTGGGAGTTACCCTTTACCTCGAACTGGTGTGGTTACCCCAGTCACGGCTCGGGCGCGGTCTAGTGGTGCAATCGACCGTGGATGCGACCAGTCAGCCCCCGTTGGCGACGGCGGACATCGTAGGCAAAATGGCCGAGGCGGAAACGCCGCTTGTACCGACGGGTTATGTGCGCGTCGAAGGCCGGCGTTATGAAGCATTTTGCTCCGCGGGGCATGTGGCGAAGGGCGCGATGTTGCGCGTCGCCGGTCTGGATAATTTCCGTCTCATCGTAACCAAACCCTAAAATAACTCCATGCCTCCTCTATTCCTTGCTGCGCTGATTGGCGTTCCGCTCTTGATCGTAGTTTTCGTCTTTTCATTTTTCAACACGTGGCTTAAGGCCAAGCTTAACGGTGCGCCCGTGAGTTTCGCTAATTTGCTTGGGATGCGGCTTGGCGGCGTCCCCGTCGATCTGGTGGTCGACGCGCGCATCACCGCCGTTAAGGCCGGCATTGAAGTTTCGACGGATAAAATCTCCGCGCACTTTCTTGCGGGTGGTAACGTTGTGCCGACGGTTCAGGCGATCATTGCCGCGCAAAAAGCCGGCATTGAGCTTGGTTGGGATCGCGCCTGTGCGATCGATCTTGCGACCAAGGGCTCGGGTAAATCCGTCCTCGAAGCGGTGCGCACATCGGTCGATCCTAAGGTGATCGATTGCCCGAATCCCGAGAGTGGTCGCACGACGATCGACGGCGTGGCGAAAGACGGCATTCAGGTGAAGGTAAAGGCGCGCGTCACCGTGCGTACGCACCTTGATCGTTTCGTGGGCGGCGCGAAGGAAGAGACGATCATCGCTCGCGTCGGTGAAGGTATCGTTTCCACAATCGGTACTTCGGATAGCTACAAACACGTGCTTGAGTCGCCCGACAGTATTTCAAAAACGGTGCTCGCGCGCGGCCTCGATGTCGGTACGGCGTTTGAAATTCTTTCCATCGATATCGCCGACGTCGACGTCGGCGAAAACGTGGGCGCTAAACTCCAGGAAGCGCAGGCGGAAGCGAACAAAAGCATCGCGCAGGCGCAGGCGGAAATTCGGCGCGCGGCCGCTGTCGCGGTTGAACAGGAAATGAAGGCGCGCGTGCAAGAAATGCAGGCGAAAGTCGTTGAAGCGCAGGCGCAGGTGCCGCTCGCGATGGCCGAAGCGTTCCGCCAGGGCCGTCTCGGCGTGATGGACTATTATAAAATGGAAAACGTGCAGGCCGATTCTGCGATGCGGCAAAGTATCGCTCAACCTGACGCTAAAAAGTAATTCGGCTTGCGGTGGTGCGGGTTGAACTCGCGCCACCCTTTTACCCTCGATGAATTGGATCTCCGAACATCTTCAGCTCATTTTCGCCGTCGTCGGCGCGTTGGCTTATTGGTTAAACCAACGCCGCGAGGCTGAGGCCGCGCGTGATGCAAAAAAAAATCCGCCGCCCGCTTCGCTGGCCGAGGCGGAAGCGGATGATCCGTTTCGTGCGGAAAAAGTGCGGGAAGAAATTCGGCGTAAGATCGCGCAGCGACGGGGTGGCGCGCCCCTGCCTGAGCCGGTGCGGGCGGAGCCACCCATGGTGGAGGAAAAAAAGTTTCCCATGCCGCCCTTGGCGCGACCCCTCGCGCCGACGGATACGTTTGGCGGACCGAACCGACCGCTGGTGCGTCGCACGGAAACCGTGCGGCCGGTGGAACCGGTGCCAGCTGCGGTAGCTACGACGATCGCGTCTGAAACTTACGCGGCTTCACTTGAGCGCCAGGAACAGTTAGCGACTAAAATGCGGGAATTGGCCGAGCAACGCGCGATGGTGGCGCGGAAGGCGGCCGCCGTCGCGGTGACGGATGCGGCGGTGGCGCACAGCGCGTTGGCGGGTAACGAGCTGCGCCATGATCTACGTGATCCGCGTAGCTTACGCCGCGCGATGGTGCTGCGTGAAATACTGGGCGTACCGGTTGCGTTGCGCTGAGGCGCCGCGCGGCGGATTACTTACCGAGTTTCACGCGGTCGTAGCCTTTGAAGCCTTGATCGCGAAGTTGGGTGCGGCGGCCGTTTTCTTCGATCGCGAGATTTTCTAGCGCTGAAGCGGTGATGAAAATGGCCGCGGGTTTGGGTACGATCTGAATCTGGCCCCGGGCAAGAGTGGTGTCGGGTAGAAGCACACGCCCGTCTGCGGCGAGGACGACTTTGACGCGTAC
>Ga0114958_10001550_pt1 | contig 17957 bp, 12 predicted proteins | sample C_130208_EF_Meta_FD_89577 | JGI IMG/M metagenome (GOLD analysis project Ga0114958, IMG submission 89577) | Freshwater microbial communities from Lake Croche, Canada to study carbon cycling - C_130208_EF_MetaG | ecosystem: Environmental > Aquatic > Freshwater > Lake | place: Lake Croche, Canada...
TGGTCACCGTGAAGATCCGCTTAGTTCACTTGAATACTCCGTTGCTGGATACAGCTCTGTCGCTAAGTTAATAAGAAATCACTTCAGCGATATGCCTATCTTGATTGGTGGAGCTGGGGGATACTTGCCAGATACAAGAACGCCCGAGGTTTGGGCTGCGTTCGCTACCGAGTTAACTAAAACAAGTTATAAATATCCATTGGAAAGCCGAGAAGGAGAGAAACTATGAGTGATTCTGAAAAACCATCTACCTATTTGTCCGAAAGGTTTCAAAAGGCAATGGCTTATGCCACTGAACTTCACAAGGATCAAACTAGGAAGAGCACCGATATTACTTATATCTGCCATCCGTTTGGCGTGGCGTCACTTGTGCTTGAAGCTGGTGGCGATGAAGATCAGGCTATTGCTGCGCTTTTGCACGATATTCCAGAAGACTGTGGTGGCGAACCGCGCCTAATGGAAATCTTAGAAATGTTCGGCCCTCGAGTAGAAAAAATTGTTAGAGGTTGTAGCGATTCGTTAGTTGAAGATCCAGAAGAAAAGGCTCCTTGGAAGGAACGTAAAGAAGTGCACATCAACCATCTAAATGATGCCGATTTGGATACTCTCATGGTCACTGCTGCCGATAAAGCGCATAATGCACGCTCTATTGCCACAGATTTACAAAATCAAGGACCCTCACTCTGGAAGAGGTTTAATGCCAACCAGGAAAACATTATTTGGTATTACGAATCGGTGTACGCAGTTTTAGTAGAAAAACGAGTGAGTAAAGCGCTTTTAACACCTTTGCGAAATGCGATTGATGTGATGATCTCAAATTAGCCCAGATAGCTTCGCACTTTATATTAGAGATAAATCTACTGCCGTATTATACGGCAGTAGATTTATCTGACTGCGCCTCCAATAAATTCAACACCAAATTCAGAGCACAGCCTTTTTAGGGTTGCCTCATGGCGAAGTTTGCACGTAGATAGCTGGCTAGCAAATAGTCCATTCCCGTAAATTGCTTCCTCGACAGGCAACGTTTTTAGCCAGTTAATGGGCACTACGTATTCGGGCTCACCATTATCGTGGGTGTAGCCACCTTTTAATTCTTTGCCTTTTAAGAAATCACTTTCTTCAAACTTCTTGGCCTCTCCAGTGGTAATGCCAACGCCTACATAGCCAGTTTGTGGGATATAGACGAATAGTCGAGCCCCAACTGGCAATTCCTTAACAGTTCGTGAGTACCAATCGCCTCCACCCGCTGATACAAAACCATATTTAAGTGCATCATCCCATTCTCGCTTGTCATTGCGACTGCCATAAACGAAATACCAATCTTTTTCATTCCAATTGCTTTGCATAGCCTTTGTTACTGGATGTATGCCTGCAACGGTTGCGCTGATTCTTTTTGCCCAAGCCAGAGCCTGTTCTACTGTTGAAAAATTAATGTCTTCATCATTTGGTTCAAGACCACTGGCTATGGCATCAGGAAAAAATTCATGTAATGCGTCGCGGCCAAAACTTACTCGAACCTCACCTGATTTCAAGGCGGTAAAAAAGGCAAGATATCTACCATGATGTTGACTTGGTGAGATCATTATCGATTTAGTCCAAGGACGGATATAGAAATTTGGTTGTACTTTAAATTCTTCAATAAGAGCTTCAAATATCTTTATTTGCTCGGGAGTTCTAAAATTCAATTTAACCGCATTTAACTTATCGTTATAGGAAATCGAATTTTGCTCTTGATCTAAGATTTCGCTTAAATCTTCGGAAACATCACGAAGTAGGATTATTGCGTCTTCTTCACCTGGTGCCTCCATAGCTGAAAATGTGCAAACACTTACGGGGAAAAAGTACTTTTCATTTAGGTAAGCGACCATATGTCCCAAGTCTTCGCCCACGCCAATACCAGCAAGGACAACTCGCATATTTCGTGGTTCACCATTTCGTTCGCGATCAAGTGCTTTAGTTATTAGCTCTTTAGCACCAGGTTGGAAATTATCATTTTCAGTTAGAACAATTTTTTCAAGTTCGTCAACGGTCAACTTGTCCATTCGAGTTAAGTAATCGATCGCTTGAGATAGGGCATCGCGCGAAATAGGTGTTTTCTTTATCTCACATACCACCCAAACACCAGGCTCTTCGATAGCAAGGAGATCCATTTTCTTGCCAGATAGATTTACCTGACGTCTTACTCGTAGGAGTGAAGGCGCAATTAGCTTAGGATCTTCATAAAGCCAAGTCTCTAGGTGCTCTTCGTATTTTAAGGAAGTCTCAAGTAGCCGAGTTGGTAATTGATCCTTCACCGCATGCCATAAGCCAATCTCATTCATTCATGTCCCCTTTAACTATCTCAATCCTAGATTGGATCAATACAAAATCCTAGGAATAATCCCACCAGGTCTTCTCGCCTTTGTACTCATACTGACACTCCAAAATCTTCGCGCAGAATGCATCAAGTGAAACTGCGACGTTGTATTGCTCATCAATCGCGCTCGAGGTAGTCACGCCAACAACATTGCCTTCATTATCAAGCAGTGGCCCACCACTATTTCCATGAGAGATATTGTTCGTAAACAAAATATCGTTCCCGTAATGATTTAACACATTGCCAAATGCGACTGAGCCCTCGTAGCTATCAGCGCTACCAAATGCCATAACCCAATAGCCGGGATTGGGAGCAGATTCAGATAACGAGAGCGCGGGATACTTTGACTTACTCGCCAATACAGCTAAATCATTCTTAACATCCCATTTCACAATTACAGCTTTGCGTGGATTCTGTCCCGGCAAACCAATCGTGACTTTGCCATTACCGCCGATGCAACCCTCGATCACGTGATGATTGGTTATCAGTGTCGTTGGATAAACATCAGAGACCACAGTTTCTAATTTGATCGCCCACGCTGTGCCTTGAGAACCGTTGGTCTTACTAACATCGCACCAAACCGTCACCGTAGATTCAGCTGCTTTGTCCACTAAGTCACTAATGCTGCGAGGCTGCACATACCCATCGTGCTTTGGATCTTGCGCCCCATATTGAGCCGCTGGCGACCACGCCAACATGAAGGCACCCAACGCAAACGGGGTCGCAATAATGGCCAAAGCCGCCACAAACTTGTTCGAATCTGTATCTCTCATGGGGAGGAATCTAGGGGAGAAGGCTGACAAAACCCCTAGCCCGACACTTATGTTTGTCGGGCGGTAACCCTAGACTTGAGCTCTCAGTTTTTCTGTTGAGCGAATTAGACTCAAAGGTAATAGGTACAAGAAAAGGTGTCCAAATGGCAGGAGAAACTACAGCCGAACTCATTTTTGCTCCCAGGACTATTTGGGGTGAGCTGCACGGCGAGGTAGGTGGACGCATCTGGCGACCTGGATTTGCCGCATTTTTAGTTGAAAAACATGTACCACTGTGGGTTGTTACACCTGTATCTCACGCATCTAAGAGCAATCCTGCGCACACAATAATTTCTTGCAATCCAGATCTTGGCGGACCGCTAGAAATGAACCTAATGCCATTCATGGCGTCAATATTTTCCAATGATTCAACTCTAAAAGAGCAGGCAAAAATTGAAGGTGTTTTGCATGAAGAAAACGGATCATGGTGGATAACAGACCACGAGATTAACCATGAAACAATCGAAGAACTTGATAAAGATGGTGAAATTGAAGATCGCATAATGTTCTCGGGCACAATTTTTCCAAGTAGCAAAATTTATGAGATGAGCTTCAGGCTCGTTCCGAATTGCCTTCGTGTTTCGACGATGATTTACCCAAATAGTTTCCTCAACGGTAGTGGTGGGATCGCCTGGATGAGATCTCTAGGCATTGATGTTGATGTTTTTACTTTGACCAAGTTTTCGGCTGGTGAGTAATTCAGTGAGCTCCGAATTACCTCTGTTTGTATACGGCTCTCTAATGCCAGGCGAAATTGCCTTCAACTTAATCAGTGATGAAGTTGAAAAAAGTGAGTCTGCAGTTCTTGAAGGCGCAGTAACTTGTGTCCGGGATGGATTTCCATTTGTTGACATCGATCAAAAACGTTGGGGCGAATCAAGATTAGTTCCTGGCTACCTCTTGTTTTCCAAGGAAAATAGGCATCAGGCGATGCTGGACGTCGCTATCCTCTATGAAAATCCTCAATTTTACGAACTTGTGGAAGTTGAAGTTAAGTTAGGCAATCAAACAACCCGAGCCCAAGTTTTCTCAGGCAAAGCTCCGAAGAGAGATGATGTTGTAATTTTAGAAGAACCGTGGCGTTCCTCTAATAACCCTCTTTTTGCTCATGCTTTTCCACAAATAGGCATAGAACTCAAAGAACTTCTGAAAAGTTTTGAACTAAATCCTGCCATTTTCCCAACAGTCTATTGGCCCCAAATGGTTCGAGTAGAAGGGTTATTCCTTGTTTTGACTTCAATTCTCGAACACTTGATATCTTTAAAGTACGGCTATGGCCAAGAATTTCAGCCAGACTCAACACCTCGACAACCAAACATTAAACAACCGACTATTAGAAGGAAACTTCAAGCTTTTTCTTTTGAGAATGATTGGAAAGTAGCCTTCAGCCAAGTCGAAATCCCAGAAATTATTGTTTTCGATGTGTGGGAACGTGAAAAGTACTTTAATAGTTCGAACCAGACGCAGGCACTGTATGCATGGTACGCAGTTCGCAGCAACTTGGGTCACCGCGGAAAATCTAGTTGGAAAGACGCAGACAAAGTTCTAAAAGCACTTATAGGTTTGTATTCAGCTATGAGGGCGTACCTATTAATCGCATTGCCTGGCATCGATTCTGGGTGGCAGGTTATGGGACCTGATGGCGCACCGATTTGTTCTTATCTTGATTATGCCTAGCCAAGTCCTGAAAGGTGGCGCTCAATTTGGCAAAGAGAAATAAGTCATCTCTTATTGAAGAAGCCTTGAGAGAATGGCCACAGCCAAACTCTATTGATCGACTCCTGTTCAAGTTACATGCTCCCAACTTTGTGAAAGAAGTTTGGGCACGACGTCATTACAAAGCCATTTTTGATTCCTTTCAGGCATACCCGATGACTAAATCGCAACGCAGGGCTTCGGTGTCTTTTTCGCGAGAGACCCTCGTAGTGGCAGGAGCGGGCTCTGGAAAAACTGCGCTGCTTCTTGCTAGGGCCAAATACTTATTGCAGTCAAATCGATCAGCGACTGGCGAGGTTTTGCTCGTTTCGTTCAATAGAGATGCTGTTGATGAGATTCTAGCTAGATCGAAAGAGCTCAAACTCAAGATTGCTGCCCGTACTTTCAATGCTCTTGGAAACGACATAGCAAACTCCGGAAAGAACAAAAAACCAGTTTTATTTACAACGAAAGGTGAGACAGAAAAGTTTTTAGAAAAGTCTCTCAGTTCAAAAATCTCACCAGAGACTCGAATCGAATTGGCAAAGTATTTTTCAGCAGAGATGGTTCCTTTCAAGCGATATGAAGATTTTGATGATCTGTCAGAATATGTGGCTTACGTTAGAGGCAGCATTCCCATCACCTTGCAGAATGAGAGAGTTAAGAGTCATGGCGAATGGATGATCGCTAACTATCTTTTTTGCAACAATATCTCTTATAAATATGAAGAAGTCTATAGAGCCGGAACGGAAGAAGATTTTCATCAACCAGATTTCACCGTCCAAGCAGCTTCAGGCAAGACTATTTATATTGAATATTTTGGCATCGACAAGTATGGAAACACAGCCCCGGGTATAGATTCGAAAGCTTATAATGATTCAATCAAATGGAAGAGAGAAGTTCACAAGAGAAACAAAACAAAATTAGTTCAGCTAACATTCGAAGATTTAAAAAACAGGGCTTTATTGTCTAAGCTACGCAAAGATTTACTTTCATTAAATGTAGAATTCAAACCAAAAACATATGAAGAAGTTCTTGTCAGGGCAAATTCTTTAGGGTATCAAAGTCGATTTCTCTCAACGTCTAAGGCATTTTTAGAGAGAGCTCGCGCAAATAACGATAAGACAGCCGACCTTTTCTTGAAGGCAGGTAAAGATCCCCGTAGCATCTCATTTCTTCGAGTCTTTGAAACCCTAAGGTCTAGCTACGAAGAAGAACTCCGCAATCAGGGTGGCATCGATTTTGCAGATCAGATTCACCTTGCAATAGCTGCGCTAAAAAATCCTGATGTTCCTTTTCCTCATACTCAACTGTTGGTGGACGAATTCCAAGATATTTCAAAAGATAGAATGGCGCTTCTAGATGCAATTAGAGCCAAAAAACCTGACTTGGAAATTACTTACGTTGGTGACGATTGGCAGGCGATCAATCGATTTGCGGGCAGTGATGTTGACATTATGAAACGGCTTAGCAAAAGGGATTCCCAGCGAAAAGTTATTGCACTTAGCGATACATTTCGATTGCCACAAAGTTTGGCAAACTTTAGTTCTCGATTTATCTCCAAAAATCCATTACAAATTAAAAAACGAATTATTGGTCGTCCAGACCAAGGTCAAACGTCGCTTCATGTTCACTGGGATACCTCCCAAAATGAACCAATGGATAATTTGAAGCATGTGATAAAGCGAATTGGATCGGATTCGAAAGATCCAAGCAAGAAGTTGCAAATATTATCAAGGTATTCTCACAACAAACCAGAAATGTTTCAGATTAAACCGTTGTGGGCTGGACCCATTGAAATTCGCACCATTCACAGCGCAAAAGGCCTAGAGGCTCACTACGTAATTGTTATGGACGTTGTCCAGGATTACTTCGGTTTCCCTTCAACTATTGAAGACGATCCCGTCCTAGCACTCGTTAAGCCTTCAGAGGAAAATTTTGAATTCGCTGAAGAGCGCCGTGTTTTTTATGTCGCTCTGACGCGTGCAAAAATTGCATGTCACTTAATTTCACCAATAGAGCTGCCTTCACTTTTCACCACCGAGCTCCTGAAAGACGATGTGGGGCAGCATCTTGGATTAGATGATTCAAAGAATAGAGTTTGCCCTCTTTGTAAGTCCGGTCGCCTCTACATGGCAAAGAATGGAAGTGGAAAGTTCTGTAGTAATACACCGTTGTGTTCTTTTCGAGCCCCAGCCTGCGTAGATTGCAAAAAGGCTGTAGAAGTGACTTCTGTTAAACCTCTCAAGTATGAGTGCGAAGAACATCCAAAGAATATTTTTAGAAAATGTCCGTCTTGCTCTTGGGGAGTTTTGATTGATGTTCCCAAAAAAGATGGCTCTGGGGTTTTTCAATCTTGCCACTCATGGTCGACAACAAAATGTGTAGGCCCTAATAGGTGGGTCCAAAAGCCAGGAAGACGAAGTGCTTAACCGGTGCTATTTGTGGGATCAAACTTAGAATTAATGCCGCATAAATATTGATTGGAAAGTATTCACTTAAAGCGCAAATGATCCGTAAGCTACATACATGTGGACACTTGAGGATGAGCAGGCCCTTCGTGAGGACTTGATCGAGAAGATCATCTCCAAATCAAACGAAGGCGATGGAATGCTCTCCCGTGCCGAACTCGGCAGCTTCACCTATGCAGGGCAAACAATTCGTGTGATCGACTCGCAAGGTGGAATCTGGAATCCCGGAGCATCTTGGACTCTCGGTGAAGAACTTCGAGCAACTCTTTCCATTAACACTACAAAGTCAGGCAAGTATGAGGACCAAGAAGTGCCAGGTGGTCTTTGGCGATATGACTATCAATCAGGCGGAACTGCTGGCAAGAACACAAAGATGCGCAAAGCCATGGAGCTTCAACTTCCTCTCATCTGGTTTGTTCAACAAGATTCTGGTCGCTACGTTCCATACAGAGTTTTCATCATCAATGATTTTCCCGACGAGGGCTACTGTCTGATTGCCCCAGACCTTTCTCTAGCCACCGCATCTCGATCCGAATCGCTAATTGAAAGACGCTATGCCGAAAGAATAATGAAGCAGCGATTACACCAACCTGCATTTCGTGCCCGAGTCATTAGCGCCTATGAAACTAAGTGTGCAATCTGCAGACTTGGCCATGGACGACTTTTGGATGCTGCTCATATAACGCCAGATAGTGAAGAAACCTCTTCAACTTCAGTAACTAATGGACTAAGCCTTTGCAAAATTCATCACACGGCATATGACATAAATATTGTTGGAATCGATGCCGACTACACAGTCCACATTCGCCCGGACATTTTGAACGAAACCGATGGACCCATGCTGGAGCATGGGATCAAGGAAATGGATAAGACCAAGCTTTGGGTGCCGCCAACCCCGGGGGAGAAGCCAGATAAAGCTCGACTAGAAACCAGATTTGCTGAGTTCTCTAAACAGTAAAGATGCATCGCCAGGCAGGCCCAGGCTCTGTTTGTTGTGGGCATGACCCGATAGGTTTTGTCTATGACTCAGACGGAAAGTTCGACTTCAGGGGCTAACGCAAGTTTGATTACCGCGTACCAGTCGAAGTATTACGCACATGAACTTTTGCGGAGCTACTCAAATGATCACGTTGGCAAACTTGCCGGACTTTTATTTGACGCACAGGTCGAACCAAAGCCACATCAAATTGATGCCGCACTTTTCGCTCTACAGACTCCTTACCTACCCGGCGTGATTCTTGCCGATGAGGTTGGTCTTGGAAAAACTATCGAAGCTGGAATCGTCATCACCCAATATTGGGCAGAACGAAAACGTCGAATTCTGATTATTGCTCCTTCCAGTTTGCGCCAACAGTGGCAACAGGAACTCAGAGAAAAGTTCCTAATCCCCTCAACTCTCTTAGAAGCGAAATTGAAGGAAGAGCAGCTTTCTCAAGGAATCACAAATAACACAGATGTACTCATTTGTTCCTATGAGTTCGCACTTCGCCACGAAACAAGCTTAATGAGACAGTGGGATTTGGTTATTTGCGACGAAGCTCATCGTCTTCGTAATTTTTATACTGGACGAAATAAAGGGTCTGATGCAATTAGCCATATCGTTCGAGGCGCGAGTAAAACACTTCTCCTCACTGCGACGCCACTTCAGAACCGTCTTGAAGAACTTTATGGGCTAGTAAGCGTCTTTGACCCGACTTACTTTTACTCACTTGATGCGTTTAGAGAACGGTACATAAAAAGTCGTACATCAAAAACTAATGATGATCTTGTTGACCGTGTTGCCGTAATTAGCAAAAGAACTTTGCGCAAAGACGCAGATAAGTACATTCACTTCACTAAGCGTCTCCCACTCACAATTGAGTTTTTGCCTAGCAAGCCAGAAATTGAGCTATATAACAAGGTAAATGAATATCTCCAACGTGAAGAACTTTATGCTTTCAGTAACTCTCAACGCCATCTCACAGCTCTGATTATCCGCAAGCGTCTTGGGTCCTCGACATATGCTGTAGCAAGCACACTTGAGAACATCGCTAATCGTCTCAATGAAGAACTCCTGGCGGGTATTCGCCGCGATAATCGAGGCGTCATCATTGTTAATGATCTGTCACCTGAGGATCTGACAGACGAAGAATGGGAAGAATTAGAGGAAAGTGAAAAATCTTCATCGGAAACTTCTTTTGGACCTCGCGCGGGTGAAAAGTTAACCAACGAGATTCTTGAGGCGATGCGGAGTGAAGTTGCAGAACTTCGCAGCTATGCAGAACTTGCTCGAAGCATCACTATCAATGAAAAAGCCTCAAAACTCAACGAAGCCCTTGATTTGGGATTTGAACGGCTCCGCGAGCTAGGCGCACCAGAGAAAGCAATTATCTTCACTGATTCAACAAAGACCCAGGAGTATATTGCGCGTTCACTCGTTGAAGTTGGCCGGGCCGAAGGGCTTATTCTCTTTAATGGTTCCAACGATTCACCTGGCTCGAATGAGATTTACAAAGAATGGTTGACAGCGAATAAAGAGGGCGATGTCATCACGGGGATTCCCGCTGTCGATCGGCGAAAGGCACTTGTTGATTACTTCCGGGCGATAGGCAAAATTATGATTGCCACGGAAGCCGCAGCAGAAGGTATCAACCTCCAATTCTGTTCGATGGTTGTTAATTACGATCTGCCATGGAATCCACAACGCGTTGAGCAACGCATCGGACGAGCTCATCGCTTTGGTCAAAAATATGATGTTGTTGTTGTGAATTTCTCAAATAAGGGTAACGTCGCCGAAGCGCGAATTTTGGAGCTTCTTGCGGGCAAGTTCCACCTTTTTGAGTCTGTCTTCGGTGCGAGTGATGAAGTTTTAGGTGCTATTGAGGATGGCTTTGACTTTGAAAAGAAAATCAACGAGATTCTAAATAACTCTAGAAGCGATGCTGATATTGATGCAGCGTTCAAGGACCTAGAAACTCAATATGCCACTGAGATTACATCTGAAATGGCCGCGGCTAAATCTAAGGTCTTCGACAACTTAGATCCGAATGTTCAGGATCGGCTTAAGGCATACGACTCACAATCTAGTGAAGTCCTAAACAAGTTTGAACGTCTTCTATTAGCAGTGACCAAGCGTGAGCTTGCTCCCAACGCGAATTTTGAGAATGACGGTAGAAACTTCGTCCTACACAATTCACCTGTTGCCGAAGCCAAGAGTGGCCACTACTACTTTAAGTCTGTCCCACTTGAGAATGCCCACCAGTATCGATTCGATAGCCCACTTGCGAAGCATGTGATTGATAAAGCAATCACGACCGAAACGCCGATTTCTTCACTAACCTTTAGCCTTAAAAAATCACTACGCGCAAGCACGGCTGTGAAAGCACTTGTAGGCAAGTCAGGTGAACTTACGGTCAAAGTTGTCACTTTTAGCATGAAGGCCAAGAATGACAAGATCACTGAGTCGTACATGCTTTCTGGTGCATTTACTTCGGGTGGCGAGTGGCTAGACCATGAATATGTCGCAGACATCCTCGATTTACATTGCGTAGAAGTAGAAAACTCGGCTCCCGTGAACGAGGTTAGATTTAGAGAAAAACTAGACTCGAGAAGTGAACAACTTCAAAAAGAAGTCCAAGGTCGAAATTCTCGGTATTACGACCAGCAAGAAGAACTCCTCTACCGCAACCAGCAAGATCGTCACGCAGAGTCAGAAGGTAAGATTCGAGATTATAGAAACAAAGAGAAGGAAGCAAGAAAGAATACAAAAAGCACTGATGATCCCTTGCAGCAGTTAAAGTTTAAACAGGAAGCCAGAAAATGGGCGGATAAAGCTGAAGACGAGGACGAGGAAGCGAGAGTAGCCCGTAAGAAAATGAGGGAAGAGGCCGAAAACTATCTTCTTCTCATCGAACAATCTCTGAAAGGTTCAAAGTCCGAGGAAGACTTGTTTAGTATTTCTTGGAAAATAATTGCTTAATCCAATTGAAAGCATCATGAAAATCAAACGAAAGCGGAAGGTCGGAGATGAAGAAAGCTGATACAGAAGTCAATGAGACGCCAGGGCATACATCCAAACTCAAAACTGAACTGGGACTTCAGATAAGCAGCTTGGCTCCGGAGGCCTACCTTGATGGGAAGTTGGACTTCGAGAAGCTCAAGGAATTACTTGGAGAAGACGTTTCTGAGGATCGGGAGCGTTTTGGACTTTTCTGGCCAGGGAAGAAGCGCGCGCTTCGCGCCGCACAAGAACCGACATCTGCAACCTTAAAGCCAGATGTAGAAAATAGTATTAATTGGGATTCGACAGAAAACGTCTTTATTGAGGGTGACAACCTAGAAGTTCTTAAAATATTACAGAAGCACTACCACAGCAAAATTAAAATGATTTATATCGATCCTCCATACAACACAGGTAAAGATTTTGTTTACCCGGATAATTTTAAAGAGGGCTTAGATACATATCTTGAGTGGTCACGACAGGTTAATCAAGATGGAAAGAAGATCAACAGCAACTCAGAAACTGAAGGTAGATACCACTCCAATTGGCTAAACATGATGTACCCGCGACTAAAGCTTGCTCGAAACTTGCTCACTGACGACGGGGTCATATTTATGTCAATTGATGACCACGAAGTAGATAATTTAATTAAGTTGGGAAAGGAAGTTTTTGGAGAAGCAAATTTTCTCAATACTTTTGTGTGGGTGAGTAATCTAAAAGGTAGACAAATTTCTGGTAGTGGAGCCGCGGGAACAAAAGAATACGTTGTTGTTTTTTCTCGTAATGCGTCAGAGGTGGGTGAGTTTCGCGCTTCGGGAACTCGGTTGAAAGGGCTGATGCCCAGTATTTATAAAGGCTTTAATTACATTGCAGAAGAAGATGAGCATGGACCATTTGTTATCAAGAACGAGCTTCATAACACGAATTCAGCATTCAACGAAGCTACTCGTCCCAATTTGGTTTTTGATATCTACTACAACCCCAAGTCCAAAGAAGTTCGAACAGAAAGCCTCTCAAAGAATCATGTCCATAAAGATTTCATAAAAATCTCGCCACGCAAGAACAATAACGGTGTGAACTTGTATCACGCATATCGATGGAGTCAAAGAAAAATATTGGCCGAAAGTTTTAATTTGCAATTTGTTGAAGTTGGCTCCGAGTGGAAGGTGTATACGAAAGTTCGAGACGTTGATGGAACGTCTGTTAAGGATCTTTTTATGGACATAACAACTTCGGAGGGCGCTGCCGATATCACTAAAGTAGGGTTGAATGCCAATTGGTTCGATTATCCAAAACCAGTGAATTTGATCAAAATATTTGTCGAAATGGCAACAAACGAAGACTCAATTGTTTTGGATTTTTTTGCAGGATCGGGCACAACAGGACATGCAGTTCTAAATAAGAACAGTGAAGATGGCGGACAGAGGAAGTTTATTCTAGTTCAATTACCCGAACCGCTGGATGAGGAGTCTGAAGCCAGAAAAGCTGGGCTTCCTACTATCTCGGATATATCCAGAAAAAGAATTGCTGCATCAATCATGGCATTATCTTCGGCAACCAAGGATCTTTTTGACGCAGAAAATGAACCAGATTTAGGATTCAGATCATACAAACTCGCAGATACCAACTTTGCTAAATGGCGTATCACAAGCGATGTGGAATCAACCATGTTAGAACAACATATTTTGAATTTGCGGGAAAGCGCTTCTGATGAGGCAAACCCAGATGTGTTACTCACTGAAATTGTCTTAAAGCAAGGTTACTCGCTAACAGAAAAAATAGCTGATGTTCAAATTGAGGGTCTAAATCTAAAAACCGTTGGAGATAATCTTGTTATGGCTTATCTTGAAGAGAGTTTAAAGCCAACTCTCAAGCAACTCCGAGCCGTACTTTCAGAAGACCCTGTTAGATTTATTATTTTGGAAGATGCTTTCAAAGGTGATGATGAATTGAAGACAAACCTTGTGCAAGAATGCAAATCTCGCAATGTTGAACTATGGACGGCTTAAATGGAGTTCAAATTTGATGCCAATCAGGCGTATCAGAAGGAAGCGATTGCGGCTGTTGTAGATCTTTTCGAAGGACAACCTTTCGATACATCGCTAATCGAAACGACTCTTAAGTCAGTCAATCTTGAAGATGAAACACACACACTTTTTGAAATAGCGCATGAAGTTGGTGCTATTGGCAACAACCTTGTACTTGATGAAACTTCAGTCCTTCAAAATCTTCAGTTAGTACAGGACCGCAACGGACTCGAAGTCGCTGGAGAGATTGTCGGAGGCGCTCTCGATTTTGACATCGAAATGGAAACTGGGACTGGTAAAACATATGTTTATCTACGTTCGATTTTTGAAATGGCAAAGAAATACAATTTTAAGAAGTTTGTGATCTTAGTTCCAAGTATTGCGATAAAAGAGGGTGTCACAAGCAGCATAAAACTTATGGCAAAGCACTTTGAAGACCTTTATTCAATTCCATTTGATTGGAAAGTGTATTCGGGGAGCAGCGCCGAGGAGGTGCAACCGTTTGCAACTTCCACAAATGTACAAATACTCGTAATGACAATTGATTCTCTTCGTGGAGATAAGAATTCACGCGTAATACATCAGGCCAGAGATAAACTAAATGGACTTCGCCCAATTGACTATCTTCGTGCTACTCGTCCGGTAGTGATAATGGATGAACCGCAGAACATGGAATCAATCCTCTCTCAAACAGCAGTTAGTGAGCTTGATCCAATTTGTACGTTTCGATACTCGGCAACCCACCGCAGGACTCGTAATGTTATTTATCGTCTTGATCCGGTAGATGCTCATGAACTTGGTTTAGTGAAAGAAATTGTAGTCGCAGAGGCTCTTCAGCAAGGAGCGGATGCCGGGCAATATCTAAAATTGGTATCGGTGAAAAATGAAAAAGGCTTCATAGCCAAAATAGAACTCGCCTGCAGAAAGCAATCTGATGGAACAATTGAACGGAAAGTATTATCAGTTAAGAATGGACAAGACTTGGCGGTTGTTACGGGAAATCAAGCCTATGAGGGATGGCGAGTCAACGAGCTAAGCATCGAACCTGAGTCTGCTGAGATATTTCCGCAAGGAGTAATAGCAGTAGGTGCGTCAATTGGTGGCTCAAACAACTCCATCTATCGAGAAATGATCAGGGAAACAATCCGCGAGCACTTTCGTAAAGAAGTTCAATTGCGGGAAAAGGGAATCAAGGTACTTAGCTTATTTTTCGTCGACAAAGTCGCAAGCTTTCTTGGCGAAGGCTCGAGCAATGAATCGGCAAATGGTGATTTTGCTAAGTGGTTCGATGAGCTTTTTGAAGAAGAGAAAAGAAATAAACCTGAGTGGAAGAAACTGCTTCCAGAGGAAGCAACCCAATACCGAAGTGCGTATTTCTCTTCGATAAAGGGCAAGAAAGGATCGCCTGACGAATATACAGATACTTCAGGGTCCTCCAAGAATGACGACGATGCCTATGACCTAATCATGAGGGACAAGGCTCGCTTGTTGGACGAGAATGAGAATGTCCGATTCATCTTCAGCCACTCCGCCTTGCGCGAAGGCTGGGATAATCCGAACGTCTTTCAGATATGTGCACTACGAGAGATGGGTGGTACGACCGAGCGCAGACAGACCATAGGCCGAGGCTTACGGCTTCCAGTTAATCAACTAGGAGACCGAGTACCAGACCGCAGCATTGCGCAGTTAACGATCGTTGCAAATGAGTCTTACCGTGAATTCGCCGATAGCTTACAAAAGGAGTACACGGCGTCTGGAGTCAGTATCGGAATGGTTCGCCAAGGTGAATTCGCAAAAATTCCCATACTAGACGGGAATGGTCAAGAAAAACTTCTCGGTTTCGCAGGTTCCAAAAGCATCTGGGAGGAACTATTGAAGCGTGGGTTCTTAGATAGCGAAGGTCGGGTAACCGCGAACTATCGCCCAGAGATAAAAGGATTCTCACTTGGCCCAATTCCAGATTTCTTTTGGCCTGAGAGTGAAATCATCAGAATTATGGGTAACTCTAAAGTTGAACGATTTATTAAACAGCAACGTAAGCGCACAGTTCGCACACTGAATAAGGAGCTGTATGCAAACCCTGAGTTCGAGGAGTTTTGGCGAACAATTTCACAGCGCACTACTTATCGCGTTGCGTTGAAGCGCGACGAAGTCATCAAAGAATCAGTGAATAAAATTAAGTCTGAACAGCCGATACAACCACTACGCATACAGGTGACACGCGCAGGTCTAAAGCTAGTTCGTGGAGGTACGAAGACTTCTGAGACGGCAACCAGATCTGCCGAGTTGAACGGCGCTTATCAACTCCCAGACATCATTACCGAACTCCAAGAGGCAACGTCACTTACACGCAGAACACTGGTAGATATCCTTGTTGCGTCAAACAAACTTGGAGAGTTCATTTCAAATCCAAATGACTTCATCACTATGGTTAAGCGGCATCTACAAAATGTTTTAGCGGCTGCGGTTGTTGAGGGACTTCAATATGAAAAAATTGGCGGTTATGTTTATGAACTCCGCGAACTTCAGAAAGATGGAATGGAAGAACGCGACCTGTTTATCGACCGCTTATATGAAGTCAAGAACAAGCAAAAGACGGACTTTGACTTCATTCAAATTGACTCGGAGGGAATTGATGCGCCTGAACGTCAATTTGCCGAGCTTCTAGATTCTCGTGAAGATGTAAAGTTATTCATGAAGTTACCTGATAAGTTCAAAATTGATACACCAGTTGGAAATTACAACCCAGATTGGGCAATCATCAAGCAGGTGGATGGGAAGGATCATATTTACATGATCCGTGAAACTAAGAGCACATTAGATGAGTCAAAGCGTCGCCCAACGGAAAATGCCAAAATAAAGGCAGCAAAGAAGCACTTTGACGCAATTGGAATTAAAGCTGATTCAGTTGATTACGCAGTGGGGGTCCCAGGAAACTGGAGTCTTTAATTTGGCACCTTCTGAACGGCGGAATGAGCGAGATAAGGAGACAAACCATTGAATTTCTTAGACTTGGATTTTCCTGGCAAGCTACATGAGGATTTAAAGAAGCAGAGTGATTCAGATTCTCTGAAGCTTCAGACGGACATTGAGGACGCCTGGTCCCGTGCGCCTAAAGAGATGAAAGCACGTTTCAAGGATTTATCTGGAACAGGATTTACCTCTTATCGCGGTTTAATTTTTGAGTTGTACATTTTTAGGACATTAATTAACTCAAACTTCGACGTTAGTTACGAGTATTCGCATTCAGGCACAGCCAAATCAATAGATTTCCTCGCAAAAAACGGGGAAAAAGAATTGTTAGTCGAAGTAACAAGCCTCGGTCCAAACGAAAGTGGAATAAAAAACCCAAATTACGAAATTGACCCAGAGGGATTCTTGCGAGTTAGAAAAGCCTTAAGGAATAAGTTAGGTAAAGTAACTGAAACGCCTAAATACCCAACAATACTTGCTCTATGTAATTCTCATGAAAATTTTCAGTCAACCAAGTTCGAAAAAGTTCAGGCACTTTATGGCACTCTGGCAATCCAACTCAATTTAGAGAGTAATGCGAGCAAGATTGTTTTAACCGATAAAGGCTTTTGGCCCGACCACGACTTTAGTTCAAGAGGTTTTTCAGGTGTGTATTTTACTGCAGGTATATATCCTGGGTTTTCCTACTTAGGCCAACCTGAAATATGGCTAAATCCGATATCCCCAATAAACCTTATGTTGAATATATGGCCTGAAGACGTTCAATATTTTAAATCAGACGAGCGTCTGTTTCGGACATCTAAATCAGAAAAATACATCTGGCAATGCTGCGAAATTTTTTAGAGTTTAATTGCGACCCCTACCGAACACTCCGCATCACAGCTGTTACCTTGCCCAAGATCTCGCAATTGTTTCCATCGATGGGTGCGAAGTTGTCGTTGGCAGGTAATAGCCAGATCTGGCCGTTCTTGCGTGAGAATGTTTTAACGGTTGCTTCGCCATCGATCATGGCAGCGACGATTTCGCCATTGTTGCAATCCTTTTGAGAGCGGACAACTACATAGTCTCCGTCGCAGATTGCCGCATCAATCATTGATTCTCCGACAACGCGAAGCATGAAGAGCTCACCGCTACCAACTAGTGATTCAGGTAGTGGGAAAGTCTCTTCGATCTCTTGTTCTGCCGTAATTGGGCCACCGGCTGCGATGCGACCTACCAGCGGGATGTATTTGGTCTTATCAACTGAAGGAGAATTCTCTGCAGTTTTATCTTCTGGCATCAGGACTTCGATGGCACGGCCACGGGTGGCATCGCGGCGGATGAAGCCTTTCTTCTCGAGGGACTCAAGTTGGTAGGAAACACTGGCTGTTGAGGTAAGCCCGGCAGCAACGCCTAGTTCGCGCATCGTTGGGGGATAACCCTGGGTCTCAACGGCAGTCTTGATCGCTTCGAGGATCTTTAGCTGGCGCCCGGTAAGGCCGTGTGGGCCTGGGGTATCTGGAAGTTCGGAAACATTGGATTTTTCGCTCATGGGTTAAGAGTAGAACATATTTTCGAAAATGTCGAACATTTGTTCGCTTTCGGGTTGCTTTTTGTCAGTGGTGGGGTGTTTACTATGACATATACGAACAAGTGTTCGAATAA
>Ga0114958_10001552_pt1 | contig 17942 bp, 13 predicted proteins | sample C_130208_EF_Meta_FD_89577 | JGI IMG/M metagenome (GOLD analysis project Ga0114958, IMG submission 89577) | Freshwater microbial communities from Lake Croche, Canada to study carbon cycling - C_130208_EF_MetaG | ecosystem: Environmental > Aquatic > Freshwater > Lake | place: Lake Croche, Canada...
TATTGATAGGATTGGCGGGAGACAGTTCGTAGAGGTCGGTGTAGCCATCGGCATCACCGTCCACATCGGGCGCGCTGCCATCCGCCAACACCATCTGGTAGCCGCCACTTTGGAATTGCGCCGTGGACGCGCTGGTTTGCTCAATCACCCGATTCGTCATCAGATAAAGCCGCGGCCCGCTGGTCTGGCTCGACTCGCGCTGCAGGACGGACATGTATTGCCGCCATAAAGTCACGCCTTCAGAAGGAGTCCACCCGAAGGCACCGGAGGTCAGCCCGAGTGAAACGACCAGCAGGGACGCGATGACCCGGGTGGACACACAGAATTCCTTCAAACGCAATAACACGGAGGATTTCATCTTGGGATTTGCTGGGTGAGCCTTATGGGACCCGCACTCCATATCTTCACTGCGGGGGCAGGTCGAGCGCGTGTGAGGACTGGAAAAAATTGCGTCTTTCATACCGAATTAAAAAGTGCCCCCTGGGCGAGGGATATCAAAGATGAATCCAAGCCACCATTCCATACCCGATGGAATGGTGGGTTTATAAGCGGGTATTGATGAATCCATGAAGGGGTGCAACCCGGATTCAGGGAGGCGGCAGGTCGAGGGCGGGCAGCACTCCGGTGCCGCCGGCTTCAGGAGCTCCGGTGGGTGCGGACGGGGTCGCGCCAGCATCCACTCCACGCAGCGGGCGTCCGGTGGCATCGATGATTTGCGCGGAGACAAACACGATCAGGTTGCTCTTGATGCGGTTTTCCGCAGTGGACTGGAACAAGCGTCCGATGATCGGGATATCACCCAGAATTGGAACCCGATCCTCGACTTTTTGGACGTCTTCGCGCATCAGGCCGCCGACAGCGACGGTGTAGCCGTCATAGATTGTGAGCTGGGTGTTGACCCGGCGGGTCGCGAACACCGGCATTTCAATCCGGTTTTCAGTGAGGACGTTGGTGACCGGGTTGCCCAACATATCGGTGGAGGTGGTCTGGATCGGACTACCGTAGTTGATAAAGCCCTCGAACTCAACGATTTCCGGCACGAAGCGGAGATCGATCACGTAGTCGTTTTCACCGATGGTGGGTTCGATTTCGAGGGTAACGCCGGTATTGCGCGTTTCGAAGGCCGTCGGCGTGGCCGGGGTGACCGGGAAACTGCCGCCGCCACCGCCACCGCTGATGACCGTGGTGCCGCCGCCTTGGTTTTGGCCCATGGTTTGCGGGATTTGCGGGGGTTCGTATTCGGTTGGGTAGATGAATTCGCGGATGATTTCGATGGTGGCCTTCTGGCCGGACTTGGCCGTGACCGAAGGAGCGGTCATCAGGTCGGTGCCCTTTTTCTGAGCGAGGCCACGCATGATCATCTGCACTTGGGAATCGTTGAATAACCCGGTGAGCCCCAGGATGCCAGGGGCGACCGCGGACTTCTGCTGGGAGCGCTGCGGATTATTGAGCAGGGCATTGATCGAGTTCCCGGCAATCGCCGAATCTCCTGACCGAAGTCCCGCGGTGGGCGTGTTGCTAACCGGTTGACCCGCAGTGGCCGGGATGCCGGGGATCATGGTGTAATTGACCGGGTTGATGAAATCGGCGGCGGTTCTGGGAGTGCCGTTACCGGTGGTGCCGCCGGTGCCAAAGAGGCTGCCGCCGGAGCCTAAGCCGAACGGGCTGACAATCCAGTCGAAGCTGAGTTCGTCGCTGTTGCTCTGGGTGATTTCGACGAACTTGGTGGTGATTTTCACCTGCTTGGGCTGCTTGTTGCCATAGGTCTGGACGAGTTGTTCAACCTTGTCGAGTTCGCTCGGGGTGTTGGTGACCAGCAGCACGCCGTTGCTACTGAGGGTAGCAGAGGCGCCTTCCGCGAAGACGATGCCCGAGGCCTTGAGCAGTTCGAGGATTGGCTTGCGTGCGGACAATTGTTTGGCCGCTCCGCCTTTTTTGTCCGCGGCTGCGAATGGATCCTTTTCGGCACCGCTGCCACCCTCGCCACCGGCGTCGAGTGAGGTGGCGAAGTCGGGCGGCACCGTGAAGCTACGGGTGAAGATATCCTCCCCGGTCTCGGTCTGAGGCACCAGCGTGACGGCGAAATCATCGACCTTGTAGCGGAGTTTGGTTTGCTCGCAGATGTATTTGAGGGCCACGGCCAGCGGCACATTGCGGATGCGCAGTTCCTTGACGCGCAAGGCCCCCACGTCAATCGCGGCGGTGGGCAGCGCTTCGGCGCCAGGAGCGGCGGCGTCCGCGCCAGCCTCGGCGGCTGGGGCCACGCCGGTAGCGCGCGGGCGGCGGACCACAAAGTTCACACCCTTCTTGGCGGGGTCGAGTTCGAGGGTGTCGAGTTCGGCGGCGCGCAGGCGCAGGAAGTCAATGGCTTCCTCGACGGTGGTGTCGGCAAAATCGATTCTGGGAATGAGGATGCGGCGAAGTTTTTCGCTGATGTAAGCCACGCCGCCATGATTGTCCGCAATCGGGCCGGTGATCGTCGGCAGAGTGGCTCCTTCAGCCGGAACCGACGATTCCCAAGCGGCGTCCACCTGGGTGAGCAACTCGGCGCGGGTCTGGTCGTAGGCGGCGCGGTAATAGTCGGACTTGTGCTGGGAGAGTTGCTCCATGCCGCGGCGGGCAGCGGAATTGTAGGGATCGAGGCGCATGACCTTTTCGTATTCGCGCTTGGCCTCGTCATATTTGCCGAGGTTGTAGAACCCTTCCGCGGTGTAGAGTGAGCGGCGGACTTTATCGATGCTCTGGGTGTGCTCGAAAGTGAGCGCGGGATTGGTGCGAATCGGATCGTCCATGTAACCCATTTCCCTCTTGGCACCGGCGTTCTCCGGGTCTTTTTTGATCACTTCCTCGATCACGGTGCGGGCTTCGGGGTATTTGCCGACCTTGCGGTATTGCATGGCCAGCGCGACGCTCGCATCGCTCAGGTGGCCGGTGATGCTGGCGCGACGATCCTCGAACATCGGAGCTTCCGGCACCTTGTTGAGCGCCTGCTTGTACTTATCCATCGCTTGTTGATAGTCCCCTTTGGCGTAGGCCGCCCGACCTTCGCCGAGAAGACGATCGCCTTCGGCGACATCGCTCTGCCGACGAACCATCTCTCGCTGGGCGAGACCGCTATAGTTGTTAGATCCTTCGCCGGCATTCGACACGGTGATGACGGCGGGCATGGTGGATGCCATGGCCATGAAGGTGAGCGCGGTGCGGCTGGATCGATACATGTGCGTTTTGTGCATTGTGGGCTGAGGTTTTCTGGCGATGTGCGCGAGATTTGGAAAGCGATTTTTTTAAAAGAATTTATTCGGCGGGCTGGGGCATGCGGCCTTTCTGGATTTCAACGGTTTGGAGCACGCCCTGTCCATCGGTGAATTCGACGGTGACCGCACCGGGCAAGACCTTTTTGAGGAGAAAATCCTTCTTGGGTGAGTCGGGCGGCAGGGCGAAGGTGGTGTTTTCTTCGACCTTGAACTCGGTGCCGTTCAGGCCAATCGCCTCGAGCGAAAACACGGCGGAGCGGTCATATTTCAGGTGCTCGTTCTTGCGCTCCTCGTTGAGTGGCGCGGGGATCTCGTAAACCACGCCTTTTTTATTTGGCCGCTGGTCCTCGATGCGCACCCAGGTGACTTCCATTTCCACCTTGGTGCTCTTGCTGATTTCCTTGCGGACCTCGTGACCGAGGAGTTTAAAGCGCTGGGCCATCGGCTCTTTGTCGAAGAACAATGCGTTAGGATCAATCATGCCGCCGGCGGGGATTTTGTTGCTGCGGTTCTTGGAATCGGCGTAAATGAACGAGAATTTATCCCCGTCGGGGTATCCCGGGCGCAGCACCCAAGTCAGGCTTTCGTCCTTCACATACCTCAGCTTGGAGATCAGCTGGGGGATCGACTTGCTGTCGTTGGGGTCGGTTTTAGCCAGGAACTCCTCCAGGTTGCTGAAGCCGTCATGATCGGGGTCACGGTCCGGCGAGTCGGCGAAACCGGGGTCAAGATGGTGTTGGATCCACCAGACGTTAGGGATCGGGGGGTGGACGGGCGCGTCCTTGAGCAGGTCCACCGGTTGGTCCGGCGCGCTGCTTTTAATGAACAGAGGGATGCCGGTAAAAAGATCCACCGCGCGCTCGCCATCCAAGGCTGGAGTCAAGGTGCGATCCTGGGTCATGGATTGCCGGGTCTTGGGAATCAAGTCGGCACCGGCCACCGCCGAGTGATTCGGGCCGCTGCCTTGGAGGCTGTTGCCAAAATCTTGGGCCACGTCGTTGAACTGGGCCCACCCGAGATAGACCAGGCCGAGCGCCAGCACCATCGTGCCGCCCAGCGCGGCTTTTTCGTAATTCTTTGAAAACCAGGACATCGTTGAAAAAGGGGTTCTGTCAGAGTTAGGGAAGTTTCTTGGCAGGGAGGAATTGCATCAGGTCGAGCCGGAGAAAGACTTGAACTTCCTCATTTCCAAGGACTTGCGCGAGTATACGGCTGGAGCCGGCCGCGGGGGCCGACTGCTTGGCGTCAGGCTTCTTGTCAGCCTTCCCATCGGGGGTGGCGTCGTCACCGGGCAGCACAAACCCGCCGCCGAAGACATCGGCCGTGACGCTGTGAGCGGCTGCGGGAGGCTTGTCGAAGTGGGCATCGGCGGCGCGCGGGGGGTCTTTCTTCGAGTTGGCCACGGCGATGGTGCGGATCACGACATAATAGGACGGCTGTTGGGTCAGGGCCGAGAGGAAAGCACGCATGGCTTGCTCCGGCCCGGCGAAGGTGATTTCGAGGGACAACGGACGGGCCACCGCCGTGCCTTGTGGCACAAACTCACGGCCAGCCTCTTCCACTAGGACCGGCCGATGGAAATTCTTGAGTTCGGTGGGACCGGCTTTGGCCAGGGCGAGCAGCAGGGTCTTGATGCCCATCAACTCGTAATTGAGGATGCCGGTGGCATGGCCGCGGGCGAGGGTGGTTTGATAGTTTTCAAACCCGCAAAAGAACGCGTCGGGCACCTTGGCACCGGCGACGACGAAGGCCTGGCGCAGCTCGTCGTTGACCGCCTTCAATTGGGTGGTGAACTCTTGGGGTGAGACGTTTTTCACCGCCTTCGGGCGGTAGGCCTCGAAGGCGGCCTGCAGGGATTCGGTCGCCTGGCGGTATTCCACCAGCGCCTTGCGCTTGCCGTCCACATTTTCCGAGCGCGGGTAGAGAGCGAGGTTTTCGAACGACGAAGCCTCTGAGGCCGAGGCATCAAAGGCCTCCTTGGTCTGGCTGTAGCGGGTGGCATCCTTGGATCCCGCCAGAAAAATCAGGAGGGCGCCGGCGACGGTTCCACTGCCGAGGGCTACCACAAACTTGTTGTCCTTGATCCAACTCATATATCAGGTGGGCGAATAATTGAAATGTCTCACTTGATGGCGACCTCGCGGGCCAATGGCAGGGTGATTTCGAACGGCAGGGCGAGTTCGCCGGGTTTGCCCGTCACGGTGATGGAAAGGATCTGTTCGTCGGTGAGCCCGACATCGCCTCCTTTGGCATCCTTGACCTTGAAACGAAAGTTGACCGATTTGTCGCGCAGATTCTTCAGCAATTCAGACACCACGTTCTGACTCTTGGGGTTTTCCCGCCAGAACCCCTTGATCCGCAACGCATTGACCGCCGGCCCGCTGGCGACGACCGCAGTCGACGCCGCACCCCGGCCTTTCGCGACCGGTTTGGCCTCGGCGGTGGCATTGGCGGTGGCATTGGCGATTTCCGTGAGCGAGGAGGCACCATACGGCCCGCTGAACACATCCGCTTTGACCGCGGCTTGTCCGTTAGCGCCAGGGCTGCTGCCAGTCTTGGGTTCCAGCGCCTTGAGCGCGTCGTAGCCAGCGATCGGCTCCAAGGACGTCAACCAGACCGCATCGCTGGCAAAAGCACCGCGGAGTTCCGCAAGCAGATCCATCCAAAACACATGGTCATCCTCCGCTCGCGTGTAGCCACTCGCCACCAGACGCAAACCCGCTTCCTTCTTGAGCAAATCATCCACCTGGCGCTTCAACGGCGCGAGCGAATCGCGTTGCTCCGCCATGGTCCGGGCCTTGTCCGCCGCGGCCGTGGCCGCGACGCTCTGAAAACCCGCCCACGCACCCATGCCAACGAGCAGGACCACCGCCGCGGCGATCCAATACGGTTTTTTGAGGGCCACTGCGCGCGCTTGTTCGACGACGAGAGGGACCAAATCGATGTTGGTTTCGGATTTGCCGATGCCGCGCAGGCCGAGGCCGACCAATTCGCCCATCAGATGGCCCTCGCGCTGGACTACGGACGGGTCGATACCCTTGCCGATGGCGAGGTTGCGAACCGGGTTGAAATACTCGACGGCCAGGTTGAGCTTCTCCTGGAAGAACTCGAGGGTGTAAGGCAGGTTGGCTCCGCCACCCGCTAACAACACCCGCCGCGGGGCGCTGCCGCCATGTTGGCTGCGATAATAGTTCGTGGTCCGCGCAATCTCAGCGGGCAAGCGGCTCAGCGCGTTGCGAATGACCATCGCGAGTGAGGCGACGGCCTCGTCCATCTGCTCGGTGTGCCCGCCACCCAGAGCTACCAACCCGTTGGAAAGTTTCTGGTGTTCCGCTTCCATGAACGGAATGTTGTATTCCTTGGCGATGGCAGCCGTGATCGAAGAGCCGCCGATGGCGATGCTGCGGGTGAAAAAGCGTTTCCCCTCGATGTAGATGAGGTTGCTGGTTTTGGCTCCGATATCGATGAGCAGAATCGTCTCGTCGGGATGACCATAAGTCGAGCGGAAGGCGTTATAGAGCGCCATGGGAGCCACATCGACCTCCACGGTTTGGAGGCCGCCGTCGTTGACGGCACCGTTGATTTCATCCAGAGCGTCCCCCTTGATGGCCACGATGACCACCTCTTGCTCCGCGCCCCCCTCGATGAGTTCGTAATCCCACACCACTTCGTTGAGCGGGAAGGGCACATGTTGCTGAGCTTCGAAAGTGACTAACTGCTCAATGTTATCCTCCTGCAGGGGTGGCAGTTTGACAAAGCGGGTGAACACCGCTTGGCCGGAAATCGCGTAGCGGGCCTTGGCCTTGTCGACCTTGATGCGCTGGGCCAGATCGCAGATGGCCACGCGGCTCTGGGAAATCCGCGACGCGTCCATCGCCGGGTCGGCCACAATGGATTCCGAGTCATACGCCTTGAGCACCAAGCCGCCGTTTTTCGAAACTTCGAAAACGGCCATGCTGATGCGCTGGGATCCGATATTGAGTGCGACGGTCGTCTGAGTGTCAGCCATGATGCGCGAAATATGAAAAAAGGGGCGGGATGAAAGCGGGAGCGGGAAGGAACCGGTCGGCGTGTTCCGTGGTTATTTGGCCGCCTGCACGGGTTTGACTTCCGCGTAGCGATCCCACCACATGGCCTGGAACGGGGTTTCGTTCTTGGTGAGAAGCGGCACGGTCTCGCTGCGGGCGATCTTGTCGGAGAGCTTGTCCCACCAACCGACTTGGAATTTGCTGGTGCCCGCGCCGACTTTCTCGCCGTTGATCAGGACTTCATAGCCGACCGCTTCGACCGCATTTTTGCCAGCCCGATCGAATCCGGTGAGGCGTTTGATCGACACCGGCGAGAGATAGACCGAACAGTAAATATCCTCGTCGGTGGCGATGTTGATGTGCTCGACTTCCTTGGTCAGCAACAGCGTCGTGCCCGTCTTGTCGGGGTTTTTCACCGCCACATACCACTTCACGGTCAGTTTCTCGATGACCTTGCCCTTGGCCCGCGAGCCACCCCCTCCGGGCAGGTTGAGCTTGATTTCAATTTCCAGCCACTCCTTGCCCTTGAAGCGCTTTTGCTTGCCGCCCGCCGTCATGAACTCAGGCGATTGAATGTCCTCGAAGGTGGGTTTATCAAAGGGAGCTTTGCCACCCGGGGTGATTTGACCGGGGGGGATGCCCATCACGAGTCCGGTGAGTGCGACGGCGAGAGTAACGGCGACGGTGAAGGTTTTTCGAAGCAGGACGTGTTTCATACGCTTGAGAGCTGAAAGAACCTAGGTAATCCGGCTTCGGGTTGACCAGCGAAAACAACGATTTGGATGACAATTTCATCCGATGTGCATCCATCGCCGAGGCGCTGCGCCACAAGCGGTTGACGAAGTGCGGCCCAACAGGCATCACTCGGTCATGACACATCCCGCATTTCGACTGACCGATGGGCACCCGCAGGTGGTCGGGAGCATCGGCAGCACCGAGGACCTCAACGGGTTGCTGCCTGCCGCGGTCCGCACCGCTTGCGATCTGGTGGAAATCCGCCTCGATCTGCTCAGCCCGACCGCCACCGCCACGGCACCGTGGCAGCATTTGCGGGAATCACCGCTGCTTTTCACCGCCCGCCGGGCCGACGAGGGCGGCGGCCCAGCCCTGAGCGCCGCCGCACGGATGCGGCTGCTAGAGCCGGTGCTTGCCCAGGCGGCGTGGCTCGACATCGAGGTGGCCAGTATCGGCGAAATGAGCGAGCTCATCGCCGAGTTGGCCACCCGGGACATCCCGTGGCTGGCGTCGTTCCATGATTTCAACGCGTTGCCGACCACCGCCGTGTTAGCCGAGGCGGCCCAGCGGGCGCGCGCCGCCGGGGCCGGCGCGTTCAAGGCCGCCGCCCGGCTCCAGCAAGTCGCGGACCTTGCCCGCCTCGCCGAGTTTCAACTCGCCGACCACGGCCTGCCCGTCGCCACCATGGGCATGGGCCCGCTGGCCGGGGTCTCACGCCTGCTGTGCGCCCAGTGCGGCAGCGTGCTCAACTACGGCTACCTCGGCACCACCGCCACCGCTCCCGGCCAGTGGGACGCCGCGCGGCTCAAATCCCTGATCGCGTGCCTGCCACCGCTCCAAACCTGAGCCCCAGGAGCTTCGCTCGGTGAGCGTGGCTGACTTCGGTTCGGGGTGCGCTCATCCGCTTGGCGACCGCGACAAATCCGCGACGGCCGCAGACCGTCGCAGCCCTATTCTAACCGATCACCTCCACCGGCGCGTCCGGCAATGCCTTGAGGAACGCCTTGCCGTAGCGTTTGGTGAGAATCCGGTTGTCGAGGATGCAGACCAGGCCTTGGTCACGCGAGGTGCGGATCAAGCGCCCGACGCCCTGGCGCAGCTTGAGAATGGCCTCCGGCACCGAGTATTCCATGAACGGATTGCCCCCCGCCGCCTCGATGGCCTCCAGGCGCGAGGCGGTCAGCGGATGATCGGGCACCGCAAACGGCAAGCGCGTCACCACCACATTGGACAGCGCCTCGCCCGGCACATCCACCCCGGTCCAGAAACTGTCGGTCCCGAAGAGCACGCTGTGCACGTCCTGGCGGAATTCCTCGAGCATCCGGTGGCGCGGCATCCCCTCGCCCTGCATCAAAACCCGCCAGCCCTGGGTGCGGAAAAACGCCTCTAACCGTTGGGCCGCATCCCGCATCGTGCGGTAGCTGGTGAACAACACAAAGGCCCGCCCCTCGCTCGCTACGACCGCCTGGCGGATCCCCTCGGCGAGCAACTCGTCATAGCGCGGTGTCCCCGGATCCGGCACGGACTTATAGATCCGGATGCGCATCTGTTGCTGATAGTCGAACGGGCTGCCGATGCACAGCGCGCGCGCGGTTTCGGCACCCACCCGGCCGCGGAAATAGCCCAGCTGCGGATCACCCACGCCGAGGGTGGCGCTGGTGAGCACCAGCCCTTTGGCACCGCCAAACAACAACGGCCGCAAGCGATCCGCCACTTTCACCGGCGCGGCATGCAGGGTGTATTGCGTTTCGTCGCGGCCGCCGCGCTCCACCCAATAGACGCTGTCATCGCTGGTTTGATCGAGAAACGCCGCCACCGCCCCGTGCACCTCGCGCAACCGACGCGAGGCGTCTTGCAGCTCCGAGCGCGGGGCCTCGCCGTCGACATCGACGGCCAGGGCGTCGATTTCCTGCCACAAGCGGCGCAACGGTTCGGCCAGCCCGTTAGCCACCAGTTCGGGCTCTCGGACCCGGCATTCCTTGGAAACATGGCCGAACGTCGTCACCTCGCCCAGTTGGTCGAAAAACCGCTCTACTGCCGCCTGCGCCTCCTCCACGGCGAGCATTGCCGAGGTTTTGTTAAACGCCTTGAGCAAGCCCTTACGGGTCCGTGGGTGATAGAGCCGCTGCAGGTCGAAGCGCAACCCGGCCTGGGAAACCCGCAGGCCTAACTGGATGGCTGCTACCTGCTCGATGGTATGAGCCTCATCGAGCACCGCAAAATCATTGGGAAACAAAAACCCGGGGGGTTTTTTGGTCTCCTCGCCGCCGTCCTCGAGCTCGGTGTTGAGCAGCGCGAAAAACAACGTGTGGTTGACCACCACCAAGCGCGCGTCGGCCGCCGCCTTGCGCGCCTCCTGGAAAAAACAATTCCCGCGCGGCCCGCAGTGGCGCGTCGTGCACAGGTGCGCCTCACTGCATACCTGCAGCCAGACCTTCATCTGCGGCTGAAAATCCAAATCACTGAGTGTGCCGTCGCGGGTGGACTCCGCCCACTGGCGGATCCGCTCGAGCTCGTCGTTTTCCGAGCCCGTGAACAGGTCCGCGGTCTGCTCTAAGGCCCGCCGCAAGCGCTGCGGACACAGGTAATTCTGCCGGCCCTTCAACAACACCGCCGGCAACTCATCCCCCACCAGCTTCCTCACAATCGGGATATCCTTGCGCACCAACTGCTCCTGCAAATTGATGGTGTGCGTCGAGATCACTCCCTTGCGGCCGGTTTCCAGCGCGAAGCGCGCCGCCGGCAATAAATAGGCCAGCGATTTGCCCACCCCGGTGCCCGCCTCCGCCACTAGCGGCCGCGATTCGAGCAACGCCTCGGCCACCGCCACCGCCAGTTCCTGCTGCTGCGCCCGGTATTCGAAATCGCGCGACTTGGCCAGAATCCCATGGCGTGAAAACGCTTCCCGCACCGCATCGCGAAATCCGGGCACCGGTTGGCCATCACTCAGGGCAATCATCGTCGCCCATCGCAACCCGCAATCGCCCGCCTGCCAAGCCGCAACTTTGGGCCCCGTTCACGGAGCATAGCCGTCCCGGCAGTTTCGACCAACCGGCGCCCCGCCTGTTGGGAACCGTGATGCTAAGGAAAACCCGTTCGTGACAGGCGAGACGCCTGCCTCCCCACAACACGCTCGACAGGGCCGCCCTGCCAGCGGCATCCTGCGCGCCACACGGTCACCGATGAACCTTTTCCGCTGCCTGCAACCCCGCGTCATCCTCATCCTCACGCTCGCCGCGCTGGGTGCCGGACTTGGCGGATTGTTGCTGCCCATCGAATGGCGCGCCGTGGATCAGCAACTCGTCGGCTTCCCGGATTCCGACGTCCAAGCCCACCAGGCGCGCCCGCTGGTGCTCGCCCTGCTGTGTGGCCTACCCGCCCTCTGCGGCTTGGCCTACGCCCTTGGCGGCACCCTCGACCGCTACATCAGCCGCCTGTTTCTCGGGGTCTTCAGCATCTGCCTGTGCGCGCTGTTCCTGATTTGGCTGCTGATCGATCTCACCGACAACATCAGTCATTTCCGCAACGCCCACCACATCCTGCTCACCCTCGCCACGTTCTATGCCGCCCGGATGCCCCCGATCCTGTTGCTGCTATTGCCCTTCAGCCTGCTGATCGCCCTGCTCCACACCCTCGGCAAACTCTCCACCAACCGGGAAATCATCGCCATGATCCAGTCCGGCCGCGGCGTGTTGCGCATCACCGTGCCCTTGATCGTCATCGGCACGATGTGCGCCCTGCTGAGTCTCTGCCTCAACTATCACTGGGCTCCCACCGCCGAGGGCCGCCAAGATGAAATCCTCGCCGAAGCCAGTGACAAACCGGCCACCAAAGCCGCCCACGTGCTCTATCACAATCCGGAAAACCACCGCCTCTGGATGATCGGCTCGTTCCCCTCGGACTATCAAAATGGCAGCCCCCTGCTCGACGTCGAGGTCACCACCACCGACGATCACCACACCCTGGTGTCCCGACTCTTCGCGACCCACGCGGTGTGGGACCGGATCCAACACCTCTGGACCTTCCAAAACCCCGTGATCGGTCACTACCAACCCGGCCAACCGCCCGTTTTTGATACCCAGACGGGCCCCCTGGTCCTCAATTCCTGGTCGGAAACCCCGTGGCAACTCATCAAACCCGGTCTCAGCGCCTCCTACCTCGGCATCCCCGATCTCAACGGCTGGTTGCAAGCCAATTCCCGCCACCTCCCGTTCGCGGATCCCGCACCTTATCTGACCCAGTGGCACTACCGCTGGGCGCTGCCCTTCTCCTGTCTGGTCAACGTGCTGCTCGCCACCCCGCTCGCCATCCACTTCTCCCGCCGCGGCCCCGGTGCCGGCATCTTTGTCGCCATCGTTCTCTCCGCCCTGATGCTGTTCATCAGCAACGTCTCCCTCGCCTTCGGTGCCGCCGGCACCCTCCATCCTGCCCTCGCCGCCTGGCTGCCAAACCTCGCCTTCACCCTGCTCGCCATCGAACTGTTCCGCCGCCGCCTCACGGTCCGCCCCATCCATCACTCGCTGCGCCAGATCTTCCTCGGAAGAGGACAAGCGGAAAGCTGAAATCAGACCCCCCCTCGCGCCTTTTCTCTTCCTCTTCATTTCCGCTTTCCGCTTTCCTCATTTCCTAATTTACCCCACATGGCCCTCGCAGAACCCTGGCACGTCCGCTCCCGCTCCCGCGAATGCGCGGCGACCCATCGTGCCTTCCTCGATGGCGAGACCATCGTCACCGCCCTCTATCCCGACCCGCAATCCAGCGGCTACCTGCGCCGCGACATCTGCCTGGAGGCCTGGAGCGACCTCCCTGGCGATGCCGAGTCACCGTTTTCCTTCTGGCAAACGACGTTTGTCGCCCCGGCCGATGCCGACCACCCGCATCCCGTCGAAAAACTCAGCCCCGAGGAGATTCTCCACCGCCTCATCGCCGAAGACGACGACCATACCGAAAACACCCGCTACATCCTCGCCGTGATGCTGGAGCGCAAAAAACTGCTGCGCGAGACTGACAGCCAGCGCACGCCCAACGGCATCCTGCGCGTTTACGAACACCGCAAAACCGGCGAAGTCTATCTGATCCGTGATCCCGACATTCCGCTCGCCCAAGTCGAGGCCTTCCAAAACGAGGTCATCACCCTGCTCGAAAACAACGGCCGCACGCCCGAACCCGCACGCCCGCAGGAGACCCTGCCCGACGTGCCCGAGACCGCCGCCACTCCGGCATCCTAAATAAGAATTGACCTCCTTACTTTTTGGCATTACCTAATTGGCATGATTGCCACCCTTACCAGCAAAGGCCAAATCACGATTCCCTTGCCACTACGCAAGCGGCTCAACCTCAAGACGGGAGACCAACTGGAGTTCGATGAACTTGCCCCCGTGCTGATGGCGCGGAGGGTGGTCAATCGCGCGGAATGGGCCGCCACCTTGGAGGCTTGGCAAAAATCCGCAGCCACCTCGCTGCGCGGTCATCCCTGGGCCGGCCAGAGCTCTGCCGCCATCGTCAATGACCTCCGGGGCGGCCCGGCAGACGATACCCGCTCCCGGCCATGATCACGGCCATCGACTCATCCGTGCTGTGGGCCATCATCCAGCAAGAACCCGGCCACGACCGGTGGCTGGAAGTATTGTTGCGTGCGGCCTACGAGGGGCCGCTCATCATCAGTCCCGTCGTCTTCGCCGAACTGGCTCCTTCGACAGTGGACGCGGACGAGCTCACCGGTTTTCTCACGCAACTCTCCATTGTCTATTCACCGCTGTCTCCCGCAGCGGCCCACCTTGCCGGGCTGACCTTCCAGCGTTATCGCCAAGTGGGCGGCCCGCGCCAGCACTTGGCGCCCGATTTCCTGATCGCCGCCCATGCCATGATCCAGGCCAACCGGCTCGCGGCGGTGGATCGCGGCTACTTGCGCCCGTGGTTTCCCGGGCTGCTCGTGCTGGTGCCATAGGGCCCAAGTTCCGGCTTGGACGATGGGGCATGGATGATCCATCATGGGGCATGGCGAAGGTGTTGGTAGGACTCTCGGGTGGCGTGGACAGCGCGGTGGCGGCGGCGTTGTTGGTCGAGCAGGGCCACGAGGTGGCCGCGGGCTACATGAAAAACTGGATCAACGACGAGGGGATTCCGGGGGATTGCCCGTGGGAGCAGGACATCGAGGACGCGCGGGCGGTGGCCCGGACGCTGGGCATCGAGTTCCGAGTGATGGATCTGATTGACGCCTACCGGGACCGGATCGTGAACTATCTGGTGGAAGGCTACCGCTCCGGGATCACGCCCAACCCGGATGTCTGGTGCAACCGCGAGATGAAGTTCGGGGTCTTTCTCGACTACGCGCTCGAGCAGGGATTTGAACAGGTCGCCACCGGCCATTACGCGCGGCGCCGGACGCTTGCCGACGGCGCGGCGGCGATCCTGCGCGGCGCAGACCCGAACAAAGATCAAAGCTATTTTTTGGCCCTGATGACCCGGCGCCAGGCGGCGCACGCGCGGTTTCCCACCGGCGAGATGCTCAAGCCCGAGGTGCGCGCGGTGGCGCGCCGCTTCCAACTGCCCGTGGCGGACAAGAAAGACAGCCAGGGGATCTGCTTTCTCGGGCAGGTGAAAATGACGGATTTTCTCCGCTACTATGTATCCGACGCGCCGGGCGAGATCGTCGATGTGGCGGGCAAAGTTCTCGGCGAGCACCGCGGGCTCCACCTGTACACCCTCGGCCAGCGCAAGGGCCATGGGGTCGCCTCGCCGCGCGAGGGCATGGCCTATGTGGTCGTCGGCAAGGACCCGCTGACCCGGCGGCTCATCCTCGGCTGGGACGATGCCGACACGGCCGGACTCTACGCCCAAGTTTGCACCGTGGGCACGCTCTCTGCGCTCAACGAGCCGTTTGCGGGCCGGCAGCTCATCGAGGCCCAGCCGCGTTACCGGGCGAAGGCGGAACCGGCGACCATGGAGATGTTGGAAAACGGCACGCTCCGCCTGGAATTCCACCGTCCACAGCGCGCCATCGCCCCCGGGCAGATCTGCGCGTTTTACGACGGCGGGCGCTTGTTAGGCGGCGGGGTGTTCGAGAGCGCCTCGCAGCGATGAGCGCCGGATTGTTCTTGGCAGGGTGGAATTGCCCGCTTGAATGAAGGGGCTTTGATTTACCCACCCCTTGACCATTGGCTCTGGCGGGTTCCGGCATTTCTGCTCGGAGCGTGCATCGGATCGTTTCTCAACGTGGTGATCTACCGCGTGCCGCGCGGCATGTCGGTTAACCACCCGAAGCGCTCGTTCTGCCCGCATTGCCAAAAGCCGATCCCGATGTGGCTGAACCTGCCGCTCATCAGCTGGCTGTGGCTGCGGGGGAAATGCGCCGAGTGCGCGGCACCGATCTCGTTGCGTTATTTCGGGGTCGAACTTCTAACGGCCGTGTTGTTTGTGGTGATGTGGTGGTTGTTTGCACCGCCGGCGGCGCTTTTCCTGTGGGTGCTGGTGGCATTGTTAGTGGCGGTGTCCTTCATCGATGCCGAGCACCTGATCATTCCGACGCGCCTGACCTGGGCCGGCACGCTGATCGGCTTGGGCGCGTGCGCGCTGTGGCCGCAACTGCCGGCGCTCGCCGGCACGGCGGGCACCTGGCGCGCCGGCCTGCAACACGGCGCCATCGGCTGGGTGGCGGGCTTTGTCGGCCTGTGGCTGGTGGTGGAACTCGGCAAGCTGGCCTTTGGCAAGAAGGCGCTGGGATTCGCCGCGCCGGTGGCCTGGCACCTTCAGGAGCCGGCAGGCGACCAGGACCCGATGTGTTTTGTGATCGATGGCGAGTCCATCGCCTGGTGGGACATCTTTGCCCGGAAAACCGACAAGTTGTTAGTGGAAACCACCTCGATTTTGGTCAATGGCGAAGAGTCCGGCGGCGGCAAGCTGATCATCCGCGAGATGGAGATCGAACTGCCCGATGGCACGCTGCGGCGACTCGCGGCGATGAAATCGCTGGCGGGAATGGCCACCTCCGCGGTGATCCCGCGCGAGGCGATGGGCTTCGGCGACGTGCATTTGCTCGGCATGATCGGCGCGTTTTGTGGCTGGGCGGGGGTGTTTTTCGCGCTGTTTGCGGCCTCGATCTTTGCCATCCTCGCGGCGTTGATCGGGCGCATCGGCTTCGGCAAACAACTGCCGTTCGGCCCGTTCCTGGCCATGGGCGCAGTCAGCTGGCTGGTGGGCGGGTGGAAATTATGGGCCTGGTATCTCGAGTTCCTGGCACCGCTGTGGCGGCCGTAGGCACGGGGGGGCGCCATCCGTCCGCCCATGCGGATGGTGAGCCGATTTGCAGCCAAAATGGCATTTCCATCGTCATTTCACCCTCACGGCGGACGGATTGCGCCGCTCCTTAATTTTTTGTCCTGCACCCAATTGCGCTCCCGCTCAGAACCATGGCTTGGCAAGCGGCCCGTTTCCGGCTTGTATGCCATGCCATGAGCTTGAACAGCCGTGCCGACGAGCCCCCCCGCCCCGTGATCTATCAGCTCATGGTCCGCACGTTCGGCAACACCCACGAGACCTGGAAACCGGGCGGCTCACTCACCGAGAACGGCTGCGGGAAATTCGCCGACATCACGCCCGCCGCGCTGGCTGCGATCCGTGAGCTCGGGTTCACCCACCTGTGGCTCACCGGCATCCTCGAACACGCCAGCACCACCGGCTATCCCGACCGCCCCGCGGATGATCCGGATATTGTGAAGGGCACCGCCGGCAGCCCCTACGCCATCAAGGATTACTTCGATGTCTGCCCGGACTACGCCCTGGACCCCGCCGGGCGTCTGGAGGAATTCACCTCGTTGTTAGACCGGTGCCACCGCCACGGGTTCAAGGTCCTCATCGACTTCGTGCCCAACCACGTCGCCCGCTCCTACGCCTCGGACATCCACCCGGAGCTGTCGTTCGGCACCGACGATGATCCGCGGGTGTTCTTCGAGCGCGATAACCACTTTTTCTACCTGCAGGCGCAGCACCCGGGCGGCGGCCCGCCGCTCAAGCTCCCGACCATCGGCCGGCCCGGCTGTGACGGGCGCTTCGCCCCGGAGACCACCCATGGCCGGGTCACCGGCAACAACGTGGTGTCCTGGGCCCCTTCGATCCACGATTGGTATGAGACGGTCAAACTCAATTACGGCCACGATTTCACCACCGGGGGCAATACCTCCCACCTGCCCGGCTCCGCGGCCGAGCCGGCCGAGGTGCCCAAAACCTGGCGCACGATGGATGCCATCCTCGCCTACTGGCAGGCGCTGGGCGTCGATGGTTTCCGCGCCGACATGGCGCACCTGGTGCCCATGGAATTCTGGCACTGGGCGCTGCGCCGGTGCCGCGCCCGCCACGCGCAGGTGTTTTTCGCCGCCGAGGCCTATGACAACGACCCGGCCAAGCTCACCGCCGACCACGTGTTAGACGCGCTGCTCCATGCCGGCTTCGACGCGGTTTACGACGACCCGAGCTATGATGTGCTGGAAGGGATCTATCAGTCTGGCAACTGGGCCAACGATCTCGACCCGCTGACCTTCACGGGCATGCGCTTCCACAAATCGCTGCGCTACGCGGAAAACCACGACGAAGTGCGCCTCGCCAGCCCCAGCGAGTGGGGCGGCCACGGGATGCAAGTGGGCAAGCCGGTGTCCACCGTGTTGTTTGCCATGGGCCGCGGGCCGGTCATGCTCTATCATGGCCAGGAAGTCGGGGAACCCGCCGCCGGCCCGGATGGCAGCGCCAATGCCCGCACCTCGATCTTCGACTACGTGTCGATGCCCGAGTTCACCAAATGGGTCAATGGCGGCACCTTCGACGGCGCCCGGCTCAGCAAGGCGCAACAAAACCTGCGCGCCTGGTATGGCAAGCTCATCCGCGCCACCCAGGCCCGGGCCTTCACCGCGGGCGAGTTCTATGGCCTCAATCA
>Ga0114958_10001553_pt1 | contig 17925 bp, 14 predicted proteins | sample C_130208_EF_Meta_FD_89577 | JGI IMG/M metagenome (GOLD analysis project Ga0114958, IMG submission 89577) | Freshwater microbial communities from Lake Croche, Canada to study carbon cycling - C_130208_EF_MetaG | ecosystem: Environmental > Aquatic > Freshwater > Lake | place: Lake Croche, Canada...
ATAAATCGCTAAAGTTTAAAATGGACCTGACGGTCATTTTATATGTTAGCTTTTAAATTGACACGGAGGGGTGGACGTTCTCACATTTAGGGGAGAATCCCCACAGGATTTTGGCTAAACCATTGATTCTACCGATCTGAAGTCACTTTTTAATTTCCTGAAATTGATTATTTAAGTCCTTAACACACAATAATTTCCGTTTCCTGTAGGGATCCACACCCTTTTAGTAATAGTGTTGACGGCTCTTCTCCAAATACTTCTGATATGTGAATGAGTAACTGGATAGCGCTTTTCTAATTCTCGTGATAAAAAAACATTCTTAAAACTTCTGATCTCAAGAACTTGTTTTTCAGTAAGTTTGCTGCGGGCGTTATTTTCGCCCCTAAAATATTTTTCTGCTGTGCGAGCGATTAAATCGGGATTTCTTTTTACACCAATTTTGGCTAAACTCATTCTCAACCTAGTTTGCTGATTTGGCTTTTTCCCCTTGTGAGCTTGAGACATTCTAGCAAGTGTTTCTAGCTTGTGTTTGAAGCCAGATCTTCTTTTGGAAATTCCTTCTATTTCTAGTATTTTTAAATAATCAGATTGAGTTGTTGAGTAATGATGATCTGGATTGACACAATATTTGCTATCGTAATTCTGACTTTGATATACGGCAAATCCTTCTGGCAAATCTCCTTTGATTAATTCAAAAACAAGCCTCTTTGCTTTAAAAAATATTTTCTTCTTTTCTTTGTTGCTGAAGTGACAAACGGCATTAATTATTTTAGATCCATCAACAGATTTAAGGTGCCAGCAGCCCTTAGCGCTAACATTTTCTATAATTCTTTTTATAATTTTTTCTCTCAGATCAAATTTAGCTTGATCAACTACAGATTTTGGAAGTCGCCGCTTCATATTTGTAAATCGTGATGATGTTCATGAACAATTTGATGAGATTCAATTTGCCGCTGAACTTCATGAATTCCTGACAATTTATGCAGATCATTAAAATCAGTTGGCATTTCGTCTTTGTGCAAATAGCTAAATTGTGGCAGAATAACTTTGGCGCCGTGTTTTTGCGCGGCTAGTTCGGCTTTTTCTTTGCCGATGTTTTTTTCTTTCCACAGGTCGTTGTCGCCAGCGATAATAAATTCTTTGTTTGGGTGAGTTTCTTTGAGGTTTTTTAGCACGTGCTCAATATTGCCAGCGTCAAAACAGGCGGCTACTGGTTTGTTGGTGGCAAGGCTGATTGTGGCGGCGGTGGCAAAACCTTCAGCGAGATAAATGGTTTTTTCTTGGCTTATTTTTTCAGGGTTAATCATGAAAAAATTGCCCAGCTTTTTAGCTTTGGTTAAAAATCTTTTTTCACCGTTTTCGTTGATATAGTGTAGCGAGTGAATTTGACCTTTGGTGTCATGCAGTGGAATGACTAATCTGTTGTCTTTAGTGAGTTTGATATTGGCAATAATTTCTTGATCTAAGCCCTTTTTGCTGAGGTAAGGATTTTTTGCGAAATTGAGCAAGCTTAGTTTGGCGTAGCGCTCAAAGTATTTTCTAGCTTTGATGGCGGCGGATTTTTCTTCGGCGAGTTTTTGCTGCTCGGCTTGTTGGCGTTCTTTTTGGGCTTGTTGTTGTTTTGCTTTGAGTTCTTCGCTGGTTAGCTGTTTGAATTTTGGGTTAGAATTTTCGTCAAACTTAATGCTGTTGATTCCCCATTTGACTATCTCATCAGTTCTGTAGTTCTTGACGTAGCCAGCTTCTTTATGCCAACAAATCTCGTATTCTTTCTTGGCGCCAAAGCGGATTTTTTTGCCTAAATTGGCGAAGGCTTTTTCAATTGCTAAGCTTGAATCTTTGGCATCAAGCGTCATGCCCGATTTGATGGCGTTTAAGAAATGTTCTTTGATTGTATTATCATCAAAGACATGTGCATAATATTTTGTACCTGCTGCTTTATTTTTTTCTTCTGGGGTTCTTGTAAAACTTTTATTGTCTTTTTCTAAATCGAGATTTTTTGTTTTTTGTTTTTTAACAGCTCCGATCATATTTATACCAAGAGCTTCCACTCCCTGATGTTCTCGAGCGCTTATCTGAACACCAGTATTTTTTTCCAGCGCCTCAATTGTGTTCTTTTTATTATCGGTGACTAAAATCGCTTTCTTTCTGGCCCTCGAAATTTCCACGTAGAAATTTTTCTGCGTTGTAAGATTTTTTCTCCAACTTTCGCAAATCGCGATCACATTATCACATGTTAAACCTTGTGCCTTATGAGCGGTGATAGCATAGCAATGATCTATATGTCTTGATTCAATAGATTCTTTTTTGATTTTTAGCTCCCTATCCTTTCGCCCCTCGTCAGCCAGTTTCAAATAAAAATAAGACTCATCAATTTTTGTAATAATCGCGTTATCTGAGTTGATTATACCAGACGAACTAAAGCTTCTATTGAATGAAACCTTATCTCCTTCATGAAATATCCTCTTAACAGACCCAAATACCTCAAAATAATTCTTATTGGACTTACCTTTGAGTTTAATTGGATTAAATGTAACTGTGGAAACAGCCCCAGTTTTAATGGTGATAAGGTTATCTTTGGGGTCAATTTTTACAACTTCACAATAGCTATCTTTAGCTATGCCCATATGGGTTTTATTCTTTAAAAAAAGTACTTTGTCTCCAGCCTTGAACATGTAGGCTCTGGTTTTCTCAGCTTCGGATAAATTTTTACTTTGATAAACAACGTGATCCTTCTCTTTATTACTAACCGATAAGCGCTCATCATAAATTAAAGAACTGACCGCTTCGTTTATTAGATCTCTTGCTTCATTAGCTGGGGAAAGAATTATAGTTTCTTTTCTTTCGCTTTCAGACATGGCCATAAATTTTTTTACAGCTATTCCTTCCGTTGTTTCTTTGTCTTTATCTACAATTTCAATTATGTCATGATCTATGTGCTTAAATGCTGCTGGGATTTGCTTCTTAATGACCGAATAAACTGCCGATTTTAGATTTTCATTTTCTTGCCTAAGAATTTCTCTCATATCCGTAAAAGGAAGACCGTTTCTTAGCATCTCATAAAATGGTGTACCAGATTCAACGGAATCGAGTTGTCTTCTGTCTCCAACCAAAAACAATCTGAAATTTAATTCTTTGGAAATCGTCAACAAATCCTTCATTTGCGCATTCGAAATCATACTAGATTCGTCAACTATAACTATTTTATCCTTAAAATCCTCTTGCATTTCGGATCTACCTTGCTTCGTTCCCCTTCCAGCTGCAACTCCATCATATTTTAATAAGAATCTTTGTAGGGTCATTGAGTTTATGTTTCCGACACTACTTAAATTTCTTGCAGCAGCACCTGTAGGTGATAAGCCTATTATTTTATAACCCTCAGAATTCATAACCTTGTTAATGGCGCCGAGCATCGTTGTTTTACCGGTTCCTGCAAAACCTTGGATACCAGTGACCATGTCCTTACTGGATAATATCAAATTAGCAGATTTTTTTTGACCTTCGTTGAGGTGAGACAACTCTGGCTCATATTTAGAAAGATCTTCAAGAATTGAGGTATGTTTTCCTGCGCCCTCTTGCATCAATTTAATAATGGCATTTTCTTTGGCCAAAAGCTCAGCCGTTGTATATCTTGCGCCACCTTGGTCTGTTTTACCTTCTAATAAGAGTCCTTCCTTAATAAAAGCATCTACAACTTTTTCAATTTCTCGAGCAGTGGTTTTTGATAATGAGTCATGGGCGGCTACACTTATGATTTCAGATTTATCAAAAGTTGTCTTCCTTTCGCTCAAATGATTTATAGCAAATTCAACTGCTTGATATGCTTTGTCTCCCAAATCTTTTTTCGTGATGTCAAAAGACAGTTCTTTATGGAACAAACTTCTAACAAAATCCTCAATTTTTCTTATTAATTCAACAAACAGATTTTGTTTTTCTGCCTGTAAACTCTCCATGATTTTATCCGCACTTTCTTTCCAAACTGGAGCTAGATTATGTTCATATTCTTTCACCTTCTTATTATCTCTGCTGCTTAGAGTAATTTTTTCGAGTTCTTTTTGACTGGCATTCTCACCAGCAATAGAACGAATCTTTTCGGATCTTTTACTGAAATGTTTAAGTAGAATCTCCGGAACATTTTTTATTTCAAAAAAACAATTTTTTCCTTTTTGTTCAATCTCATAACCCAGTTCTTTTACTAAATGCGCGAGTTCTGATCTGTATATCAAGCCCAAGTGATTCTTGTTATCGTAGATCTCATCAAAATAAACCGAGCGCCACTTTCCTTTTTCATCAACGGTTAGATTTGCAATTATGGAATGGGTATGAAGCTGCGGATCAAGATCACGCGATAATTCGTGCCTAAACATAGCGGCCACCATTTTGCCAGTAGCTTCAAGGGTTATATTGTTATCTTTTTTTATTCTGGTTTTGAGATATTTCTTTTCTATCTCATCAAGCGTGTTCTTAACAGCTTGATTGTGGGCATCGATCAACCTTTTATCATCAAAAACCAGTGCCATTATTGAAACGGATTTTGGAGCAGAAAAAGTAAGATCTCTTCCTGGATCATGAACAAAATCCATGCCTTTCAAAATTCCTACCTTTTGGCCATCGGGTAATTTATCCCCATCCAGAATTTCTTTAAATTTTTCAGCGCCAACAGTTCCTTCTAAACCCAATTCTCCAGCTCCATTACCATACCAATTACTGATCTTTTGATGATTTGGATCGTTTGAGGCATAGTAATCATCCTTGGCGAAATATTGAGTTGTTTTGGCTGTGCTTTTAATTTTAGTAACTGACAGCATGGCCTATTGGTGATTTTCTGTTGAATCTTTGTCATCTAAATCGATCACATCTCTGATGTCATTTTTTCGCTCGATTTTTTTCAAAAGTGAGTGGAACTTTTCAAACTTCTCATCAGGTAATTCATCGGCTTGCATTTGGAGCCATGCAGCACTGGCACTTAGAATTTTTATTGCTCTCAACTCAAACAAAGTATATTTTGGAGCTTCTTCAAAAAGAACTCGTGCTCTAATAAATTCCGCAATCGACATATTATTCTCTGAGGCGATCTGCTGCACCTTTGCAAGCTCAGTTTTTGTGCATTTGGCTGATATTTTTTGATCTTTTGGCTCTTTCATATCTAGTTAGTTTTTGTTTAAAAAATATTAGGTCTATTTTTTGAAGTTTGTTGTGTGACTGGTTTTTCTTGAGGTTCTTCATCTTCCTCGAACTCATCATCCTTTTCGTCTTCATCATCTTCCTCAGCTTCATCATCATCTTCAGGAAACGAATCCTCTTCTTTGGTTTCTTCCTCTAAATCCTCTTCCGGAATAGATTCTTCGTAATCAAGAAGTGAGAGCTGTTTTGTTTCTTTGACCTCATCAATCTCGCTCTCGATAACATTTTCATCCTCGGCCAATTCTGCGACTTCTGTTAAATTCTGATCGTTTGCGACTGGCAAAATATCGACGAATCTCTCAGCTATTTTTGGACGCTTCTTGATTTTGAAAGAGATTTTGGCGATTGGGAAATGGCCGGCGAATTTTAAGTAGGCCTCTAGCGCCTTCATGTTCATGATTTCTGAGGCTATAACAACGCGTCTTAGATTTTTTTGATTACTAAGACTCACTCCATCTCTAATCTCACTTGCACCGTAAGAAATACCTTCTTTTACTTCTTCATTCTCCTGATATCCAAGATTTTGGCTGCAATAATCGGCGGTTTCTTCATCTGCGCCACGGAAGAATATTTTATTACCACACAATGATGTAATTGTATCTGTTTTATCTTTCCCATACACAGATCTGAGTTGAGAGATGGAATGTAAAGATAATAAGAAAGAGCCACCGAACTGACGGCTTTGGGCTAATCCATCGAGCAAAGAAGGAAGTTGTTGGAGAGATCCTATTTCATCAAGAATGATAAAAATTCTTCTTGGTTTAGAGCTGTTATGATCGTTTTGTTCAACGCTTAAAAGTGCTTTAACTGCAATGTCAATCCAAGTAGATATTAAAGGCTGCAAGCTGTCATGTTGATCACTACGCGAGGAAATAAAAAGAAAGCCATTTGAATCAGTTTCAACCCAATTTCTAATTGAAAAATTATCTTCAGTATCGCGCAGATATTTCATTGAAGAAAGGTATGTAGCCAGAAGCATCAAAATACTCATCGCAGGTTTATCAGACTTTTTACTGATTAGTTTTGAGGCTTCCGTGCCACTCAAATAATCAACCAGTTCTTCAAAATCTATCTTCAATAATTGATTTACGAATTCTTTATTAGTTACGGCGATACCTTTTTCATCGCTAAACTTTTTAGCAAAAACCGCAAAAACCCTTCTCGCAGCTACTATCCATATTTTATCAGAATCTCCTTTGCTTTCTGGAATGAAAGATGAAGCCATATAATCATAGTCACTTTCGTTTCTGATTTCTTCGAAGAATGACCAAGATTTTGAGCGGGCATCAAGTGGATTTAGTATGATGTCTTTGGAGGAATCGTAGTATGTGGAGGTGAATGTTCCCATCTTGTCATAAATGATGGCGCGATCACCGTTTTTTCTTACTTGGTCTAAAAGTTCTAAAATTCCGTTTGTTTTACCTGTTCCAGTTGACCCCAGAATTACCGTATGCAAGAACTCTGTGTTCTTTGGAAATGGTATATTGGAAAGACTGTATTGAGATTTATAAGGTAACTGAAAATGCTTTAAAGATTCTCTAAAATTAAATTTCTGAATTCGCTGCTTTAGAATTTTCTTAGAAACAATTTTTGCGCCGCGTAAGAATTTTTCTTTGGCCAGTTTTTTTCCGCGAAAGTTAAAGATGAAAACAAGGCTCGTAATTACAACTAAAGCAGAAATAAATCCTATCCACAACCCGTGAATAAAAGCTGAGAAGAAGCTGTTTTTGATGATGATTAGTTTGAAATTACTAACTACCACACCGGCTTTAACATGGTGAATGTCGCCATACCTTCCAACGAAGTTGAATTCAAAGTTATTAAAACCCAGGCCGATGAAGATTTTGGCTAGAAAATAGATTAAGATTTCTTTCAGATCTTGTAGGTCAAATTTACCGAAGACGTAGATCAAATCACCAATCAAAATAATGAGCAAAGCCACCTTCACTAACGTGAGGACAAGCTGAGTCGTCATATGGAAAGAGTGCATGCTTGTTTGGCCGCCACGTATGATGTTTCTCATTTTCTATAAATATAAACTTGAATATTAGTTTTAAGTACGTCTTACTGTACGCATTAGAATTAAGATTAACTCAATTTAACTCAGGACTATGATAGTCACAAATTACACTGATTTTCGTAAAAACTTGGCTCAGATAATGGATGAAGTTTTATCTGGGCATGTTCCTGCAATCATTACTAGAGAGTCTAAACAACCACTAGTCATGATCTCTCTCGAAGACTTTAACAGCCATCAAGAAACTTTTTATTTAACCAAAAGTAAGGCCAACAAAAGCAGATTGGCCTCTTCACTAAAAAACATCGAAAGTGGTAAGTACAAAAAACGCGAATTAATCGAATCTTAAGTAAATTATGTCGAAAATTCGCCTCCTCTCCTTCGATGAAAATGGTTGGGAAGATTATCTTTATTGGCTAAACGAGGACAAAAAGTTCCTTGCTAAGATCAATAAATTAATTAAAGAAATACTCCGAACTCCATTTACTGGACCTGGCAAACCAGAAGGTCTAAAAGGTGACTTTTGTGGTTTGTGGTCACGACATATTAATCAAGAACACCGAATTGTTTATGCAGTTCGAAATGACCAATTGATTATTGTTCAATGCCGCTATCATTACTCGAAATAAACCAAATGAATTTGGAGAATTTATGACTGAAAAAACTGGGCAAAAACAGACACTAAAAGAAAAATTGCACTGCCCTCTATACCCTAGAAAATTGGGCAAGAAGCTGTTTTTGTATTCGTTAGTTACTTTCTTCATTGCGTTCTGTTTACTAGTTGTCATTGATAATATTTTTGTCACTCACATCCTCAAAAATATTTGGGGTGCTTCGACAATATTTGGACTTATTGGCGCTTTTTTATGGGGAGGATTTACTTGTGGTGGCAATAACGACGATCTAAGAAATTCTGATATTAGTATTTCTGGATCTCATAGAATGACCAATATTCACAATATGAACAACCCAGCCAATCCACTTAGCTACCACCATAGAAACTCTTAGTCTTCATCAGAACGCCTCCTTTTATTCTCTTGGTGTTGTAATTTAAAATCACCAAGCGCCTCCTTACCCATAGCAACAGCTTCGCTACCAGCATTCACAACATCTCCAACAGTCTCTTTACCTCTCTTTATAATCTCACTAGACAACCCATGAACCACACCCTTGTCCTGCTCTAACCTCACATTATCTCTCGAAGAAGAATCAATCTTAGCCTCATTAATAATTTGCTGAGTATCGTTGAATTTATTGGATGTAGACTGCTGCAAGTGCGAGTTATCAATAGCATTTCTTGGCACAGTGAACGTGAATGAATGTTCATTTTGCATCTGTCTTGCGGGCTGACGATTTGCTGCGAATTGGGCTGAACTGCGATTATATTCTGATTCCAAATTAGGTTTCTGGATTTGATCAATTTCTTGAAATTTATGACTCATGAATTGATCAATTTCTTTACTGAGCATAGCCTTATCTTGATTGCTTGGATTTGTGATGTTAGCTGCTCCAGAAATACCATATTTTTCAACGAGGCCTCCCCATAATTCTTGATTGTAGTTCTTATCAATTTCAGCGGAGTGAGATTTGGAATATTGGGCCTGTTCACTGTATCTCTTGGAAGCTTCAAAGTGTTGAGAAGCTTCTTTGTTGAGACTAGCTGATTTGTTGAAGCTTTCGTTGATTGATTCACCTTTAGAGTCAGTAAGATTGAAGCGCTTGGATTGCATTGCTGATTCAACTACTGCGAAATCTTTAGATAAGTTCTTAGATTCGGAGAATTTTTTTGCTTCGTTGTAAAGAATCATATCATTAGCTGATGTCGATACTTGACCGCTAGCTTTGAGAATTCCTTTTAGATCAGCATTAACACTTGCCAATACTTCAGATGATGCACCTCTAGTGATATTATGCTCTTTTGCAAAATCATCAGTAGCAGTACTCACGGCACCAAAAGATCTTCTATCTTCCATATTCTTATTCTGTTCAAACCCCTGCGAACTCTCAATGCTACGATGATCACTAAGCATTCTTTCAAATCCTTGCGCTGATGTCATTTGTGCCTGCACTGATTTTGATTGACCGAATGATTGTTCTTGGCTGCTCAATTTTGATCGTTCACTGCTTATTCTTTCTGAGCCGTGTAATTCAAAACCTAATTTTGATTCAACCTTACCATTATCAATGCTGCTTGTTCCATCATTATGCAGATGAGTGACTTGACCTGCATCGTTTGCAATTGAGATTCCACTGCTAACATTTCTTGAGTTTAGTCCAACATTTCCAAAACTAAGATTTCCAGTTGTACCTTCATGCGCTGCCGCTGAGACTGCACCTTGAACCCCAGACATAAATGAAGTTGTCATACTCGACATTGCCGCAGCTCCACCTTTAGCAAGACCATAAGCAAGCATTGGAACAAACATACTCATGTATCCGGCCATAGCGGCTATATCACTCATGGTTTGTTGCAATGCCATTTGGTTGCCCAAATTTAAACCTACTCCGACTCCGCCATCTTCTGTGCCTAAATAAGATTTAGCGTGACCCATGGAGATGCGATGAAGAATGGCATAGATTGGACCCCAACTCGCCAACCAGAAGAAAGTGGTAAAATATCCACGCAAAACTCCTCCGGCTAGGCTTGGAATCATGCAAAGAAGAATAATTAGCGGAAATGCTCCGTAGAAAACTGATTCAATTACAATTTTTAACATTGGAATCCACATGCCGGCTTGTGTTCCCATCGTTTGATAGGTTGATTTGGCTTGCAGTGTAGCTCTGGCATTTTGGTAGTTTTGAACTTGATTTTCGGCTTCAAGGTTCTCGGTAGCATCAGAGATGGCGTTGATCATCATGGCTTGTTGAAGGATCTGTTCTGATGAACGTGAGACATTCATTAAATATTCAGAAGTAAGAGGAGCAGAAGAGGCTAATAGTGTTTTGGTCAGATTAGGTTTCTTGGCATAAAAACCAATACTGCCTACCGATTGAAATTCTTGTTTCCAATCAGATTCGAGGGATTGGGCGCCAAATTTACAAGTAGGATAAGTTGTTCTACCGGATTGGTCGGTGTAGGTAAAGAAGCGGTTTTCAACTTGAGTCGATTTCACGAAACCCCATATATCTTCTGCATTTTTTAGATCATCAAAAGAGTAAATATTTAGAAAAATATCATAAAAAATACACTCCCGCGAAAAACTATCTAAACTTGCAGAAAGCCTAGAATTGGCGACTCGCGCTTGGGTCATCGCATTCATCAAATTTACGCCAAAAATCATGCCATTTTGAGTGTATTGGAGGTCGTTTGGTAGTGAATATGCTGATTCAAAAAGTTTGGTCAGAGAATAACCAATTTGACTGCTTGTAGCCGCGGTGTAAGCAATAACGAAAGGAACGTTATCTACTTTAGCACCTACTAAGGTAGGATTGGTTTTATCGGTGACGTGAATTGTGGCTTTGGGATAAAGCAGCGTCTGGGTGATAATGATTGTGGTAAGAAACCATTTACTTGAATCATAGAGTAATCCCATCAAAGCAGCGTTTAACATCGAGATCATAAAGGCTAAAACGGCTGAGATTTTAATCACATCCATAAAGTCACCACTTTTAACGACCATGGCGAGGCCATTAAAGATATCGACAAAATATTCACCGCCGCCAATTGTAATGAACTCGTACATGGTTTAACCTCTATTTTTGATTTCTCTCAAGATCATGAGGAGTAAGAATATTGAGGCAAAAGAGGTGATAAGTTTTAACAATATTAAAGTTGAAATTGACTTAATGATTAAAAAATTTGTCAGGCATAAAAGTAGATGGCAGAATGATAGTGGCTTTAAGCCATCAGATTTTGTGAATTTATGATTGATGAATAAAAAACTAAAAAAACTCAGCACGATCAGATAGCCACTAAATTCACCCCTAATATCGTATCCGATTGATGAGTCGAAGGATCCTAAAAATTTAGCGGTTAAGTAACCGGAAAATAAGACGAGGACACTTATTTTGATTAATTCCAGCTTATTATTTTTTATGCCAAAAAGGTAAGTGGTGGCTTGTTGCTTTACTTGTTGGAAGTCTGACATTTTTTCTCCTTTGGTTAGTTAAAAAAGTTAGTGCGTTAGTAATTTATTTAAATTTAGACGAGAAGGCGATGTTAGCCTTCATCTGGCTACCCATACGACCAGAAAGCATTCCTTGAAGTTTTTGGGTTTCTTGGATGATCTTGTAGCCCTTCTCGAATGAATCTCGATCATCAATTTTGTATTGAGAAAGAACGGCGCGGACTCGTTCCACATCTTTTTGGAATCGATCAATGTTATCCTGATCAAAATTCTTTACTTGTTTTGCTTGCTCTTGAACAGATTTAAGAATTTCGTCGAGGTAGTTGTAAAGCATGTCGATGGCGACTAAGGTGCTGTAATATTCGGGATTGATTCCGCTGGCCGCTGAAGATGAGCCAAAATAAGCTTGGCGCGTTACCATTGCTTTGTGAACTGGAATTGAAGTTTTGTTGACCAAATCTATATGCTTTGCATCAAATTTCTGGCCAGTAGCAATACGCGATACCATTTCTCCCATAACACTAGAAATGCGCGCTTTAAAAGCCTTGTCGGTAGCAATCGTAATTGTTGTTTCAGTAGGATTTAGACATTTATCTCTTTCATCGCACTTAAGAATAGTAACAGAACCGCCTTCTAGAATGGCTTTAATGGTGTCATTATTGAAAACAATTGACGGTTTATGAGAAGTTTGTGAACCAAGATTATCATTTTCTGGGCTTTTAATAATCATTGTGCCAGTGATTGCCTGAACGAACTGTGCTAACTCGTCCTGATTATCAGCAAGAATTTGTGATTTTTTTAATACTTCCCAAGCAATATTAACATTTACTGGTCTTTGATCTCCATGAACAGCGTCAGCATCTTTGATATATTGTGATGATCTACCGCCAGTCTTACAATCAGCAGCAGCTTTTGCGTAGTCAGTTGCCCAACCTTTGAAATTCGCAGTAGTTTTACAGTAAGCTTCAGTTTTTCCAGCAGCAGCCATCGCTCCTCCAACTAACCCTTGCGCCATATCACACGAATTTAAATTTGTGTTATTAACGCGATCAATAATTGACTGCAATTGATCCATTGTTGTCTTGATCTCTGGGGTCAGAGTTGCAAGCGCCAATTGGAAAGCAAAACCCACGGCGTTACTTGGAATTGCTTTTAAAACCGCTACAAATTGATCGGTGTTTATATGAGAAAATGCACCCGTGTACACATCAATACCGCCACAACCCGCCCTAATTCCAGGCGGAGTAATACTAATTGGATTTACATTAATCACTTTTGAACGCGCAGTAAAACTACCGCCCGTGTAGTATCCTGCGCCCTGTAATTGATAACCTCCAGCCTCGGTAGTATTTGAAGAAGTTCCACCAATATCATTCCAAAATCCGTTCATTGAATCAGCAACCGACTTAGCTTCGGCATTTTTTGGAGAAAAAAAGATAATAAGAGAAATAATACTAAAAAAGCAGGAAAACAGTAAAACAGCAATGCAGTAATATTTCTTTACATAAATATTACTTAAAAGATTCAAATTTTCTTTCTTAAAAATCATCTCCCACCTCCAGTTTGGTTTGTGCGTAAATTCGTTCTTCCAGATCCGAGTGAGAGAGGACACCGCTTCCTATCATAATTACTTTTCTGGTGTTTTTGTCAAAAAGCAGAGTTGTTGGAACTTGAGCTACTTCAATTCCCATCTTGGCAATTTGACCAGTATTAACCATAAACTTATCCCATTCAGGAAGGCTGCCTCCGTCCATTGAAACAGCCATAATGTTGATGCCATATTTTTGCTGGAAGCTTTTAAGAATAGGTGAATAACGGTGACAGTGGGGGCAGTCGCCGCGAAATAGGAAAAAGATGCCATATCGATCATTGATATTTCTTACAGCACTGGCGACATCAGAATTTCTCTTATCAATCCACGATTCTTTCCCGACTTTTGAAACCGGTCTTTTTAGCGTATAATCAAGCTCAGGTGTCTTCCATATTACCCGACGCCATTGGTCTGCAAAGGTGCTAGCTTGATTGAGAACTAGCTGCTGATATGCCATATAATCTTTGATGTTATCTTCTGTAGGATACATCACAGCCTTCGCCTTCTTATTTTTTAATGTTTGTTGAACTTCTTCGAGTTTCTCAGTATAATCATCTTGATTTTCAGGGGTGGATTTTTTTTCTTCAGGCGATGTTGAAGGTTCTTTCTTTTCATCCTGGCAGTAAAAATTAAAACCTAGGCCATATTCTTCACAGTAACTAGGTTTTCTAGCATGAGCATCATTCTTTGACAAAGAATTGAGTAGGACAAAATCTAGCAAAAAAAGAATAATTGCGGAGAATATAAGCTTAGTTAGAAGTTTTACCATAACCCTCCAAAGTCGTCTTTATTCTTCCTTGTAATGCGCTTGTGTCAGGCATCACTACACTGCCCGCAATATCAGCACTAATTTCGCTGAGATCCATTTTATCAAATTGTAGAGACTCTAATTGAGTTGGAGACAGACCTCCACAATCGGGTGATTGCCCAGAACCCCAACCAAGACCAAGTTGGGCTCTACCTTGTTCTACAATCACTCGGGAAATTTTGCTTGTGAAACAACAATAACTTTTTGTCGTTGTCTGGCAGGTTCCGATCAGCGGAATTTTTTTAGAACAATAAGACCCTACATAATGACAAAGTTTCTTTGTTTGTAATTCGGCTAATTGAATTTCACTTGAGCTACAGCTGGCTCCTAGATATGTTTGACCCCACCCACTATCACTACAGCAGTTATTATAACTGGTAATTTGATTACTACAGCTATTGGCTGATCCAGAAAAAATCTTTAGATTATTGGTTGATCCGTTGTTGTCTTTGGCCGTCTGGTTGATTGCCTGTAAGTATGATATTGATTTAGCAAAATCATTACTCGAATTATCTTCTACAGTAGTGCATTGGCCATTGGTGCAGTAAATATCTGACCCACATTGGACTTGGGCGGTTGAAGTACTAGTAGTTGTGGCACATGCATAAATTTTCTGAGTATAATTGCAGATATTTTTGTCAGAAAAATTTATACAATTGCTACTTTGTAAACTACAGTTTGAAGGAATATTAACGCATGTATCAACTGTGTTACACACTTTGTTTACAGGATAATTAATGCTGAAAGTAGCTGAAACAAAACCTGAACCCCCTATGCCTACCAAAACATCAACACTATTATCGCCAGCAACAAGATAGGGCTTCAAATTTAGATTGGGAGAAGTCCAAAAAGCTGTAGAGCGTTCACAACCTCTACCTCCAAAACTACCATTGGCATACACAATAGTCCCATTGATTGTAATACGAATAGAATCATCCCAACCAAGTTGAGATAAAACAAAAGAATTTACTAAGGACGGATCTTTAACATTTACCGTACTATGATAACTATATTGCCTACAACCTCCAGAACCATATGAATAAGGTGGATTCACTGCTAGTATCGGGTAATTGTAAGTAGTATATTCCCCAACGGTAACTTTAACTAAATCCGCTCCATTTACACAATTAGGTTCAACATATTGATCGCAACTGCGTACCTCGGTTGTAGTCTGAGTTGATGTTAAAGGTTTACATTCTCCGTAAGTTCCGGTTAACATCGCCGCAACTGCGTCGGGATTTCCAGTAATTGCTTGTGAAGTAGATAAGAAAGCATCGCTTGACTTGATTGTCATCTGCTTACGATTAGCAAGACCATTCTTCATTAAATCACCTTGTTGCGTCGAATTTAGAGCTGTCTGCGTATCTTGAGTTGTACTTGTCCCGCCATAATATTTAGTTTGATCGGGACTATCTGTTGTATAGCCAGGAGTATTAATTTTATTTTGAGAAGTGACAATCGAACTGCCATTATTTTTATAAGCACCTCCAAAATCTAGAGCGTTTTGCCGCGCATCTGACATTGGATCAGCAAAGGCAACTAAAGGTGTGATGATGATTGATAAAAAAATGAATCGGAATTTGAAGCGGGATTTTTTCATTTTTGGCCTCCATCAATTCCAGAAGATAATTTCTTTAAATATAAAGCAGCTGTCGATTGCGCGACTCCATCACCATTGGCGATTTCTTCTAAAGCATAATGAAGTGTTACATTCCCAGTGATGCGGTCATGGAGCGGGGTAAAATTACAGTTTTCTGAATCGCAATCTTTTGGCAACTTGCTTAGAACAACAAAAGTTGGAACAACTTTAACATCAAACATATCAAAGAGACGAGGATCGATGATTGCTGAAACATTTTCTTTCGCGATATCGCCCAGAAACTGTTGAGTATTTCGAAGCGAACCAATTAATCCTCGAAACACCAGAACGCCACCAGATTTCTGAGCCTGAATTGTTAGATCTTTGAGGGAGGCTCTTGGAATTGATGACGACACAAAAATCATTAACGGATAGTTCATGATTTGATTTTTTTTGCTATCGTCTGGCTTGATGCGATAAGAATTTAGAAGTTTGGCGATGGTATCTTTTTCAAGTTCTTTCTGGGTAATACCATAGTCAACTTTTGGCAGAGGCTGCGCTTGTTTAGCCAAAATTTCTTTACGATTAGTCTGAATCCAATTTTGCTGTTTTTTGTAGTTCTCGCTATTTTGAACTTTCTCAACACCGCTTAAAACTTCACTGACATTTCTGGCATGTAATTTCTTTGAGTCTTCTTGAGCCTTTTCTACTTTTTCTATAATTTGTTCAGCCTCTTCAACTTCAGATTTGGAGTTACTCGATTTAGATTTTATGTCAGCTATAAATTTTGCCGCATCTGCTTTATCTTTTGGATTTAGTTCAGGTTCAAAAGCATAAATATTAACGCTAAGTGTTACGGCAAAAAACAATAATGATGTTATTGAAGGAATTTTATATAACACAGCAAGTACGCTTCCTCCATAGCAGGTAATTAAAATCTTCACCCGTCACCGGAACTTCACGAAATGAATCCCAAAACATCGATGATTTTCCCAACTGATTACATCCAAAAATTGGATCAATTGTTGGAATTGGCACTGTCAATTGAGTGCGATATTGACTCTTCTTAATCATCGGTGATGGAATTGCGGCACATATTGCTTCTGGTCCAGAAGTGATGGGTAGAAGAGTTTCGCGATGCATTTTGTAAATCATCCGCGCCATAGCGAGGCTTGAAGATTGAATCGATCCTATGTGACTTGGGATATTACCATTTATCGGATACATTCCACCATTACAGCCAGCACACCAAAACAAAGGATCAAGCGGAAGCCAAGTACTTGCGGAAAGACAGTCAGCAGCACATGCAGCTTGTGCGATTAAATTACCGAAAAGAATTGATTCCGGCGTAATAACAAAAGACAGCTCGTCATCATGCCACATCGGATCAACTTCCGTGATATATGCTACATCGAAACTCTGAGTAACTTCAAGACACAGCGCATCCATAACTAAACTTAGAAGTGTGAATACTGGATATTGATACCAATGAAGATGCCATGTCGCTCCATCATCTTCTGTTCCAGTTCCCACGGCAGGTGCGGCACCTGATCCGACTGAAATACCAGGATCAATTGTCAGCCCACCAATTCCAACGAAACAGAATGGCGCTTTAGTTACATCAACCATTCTGATTGGTTCCCAATATCCGACAGCTATGCCAGGTAATGGCAAACCCGCTAATTTCGGACAAATGCAAATTGGGGATGGGTAATTTATGGTATCAGCTGTTGTTCCAGGAACTACTGGTGTCGAGCCTATAGTAATTGGTAAAATACATGCCCAACAAACGTCCGTAATTGGATTTACCATTCGACCTGTACATTTTTTTGCGTAAGCAGTAGCTGATAGAGAAGAAACTAAAATAAAAATCGCCAGAAAATAACTTTTCTTAAAGGAATTTTTCATAGAGGAACCTCCATGACTTTCAGCATTTTACCTTCTTGTGCTACAGTTGCTGGAACAGCTTTGATTCCAAATTTTGTTGTGAGAGTTCCCTGCTGATCAAAATAAAGTCTGACTTTCTTTTGGCGCATTAAGTCAATCACTCTGCCCCTCACCAAAATAATTTTAGTTTTGGATTTCTTAATTTTATTTTGCTCTAGAGCCCATCTAACTTGGGTTTCATCATCACCGTCGATAAAGATGAGAATTTTAGTAAACGACATGTAATCCAGCGGATTTACTTTAGTACCGGCACGATAAAAAACTTGGCCATTTTGATCGGCCAAGTCAGTAGGTTTGGAAACGGAAGGATCAAAATACCATTCACGCGCAAAGGTTGCTTTGGTAATTCCCTCAACCGCTTTTGGGGAATTTACAGAACTAATCATTTGCTTTTTGACGTCATCTTGGAATTTGGCGAGCTTACCACTTTTTTGCGCTTCTTGAAGCTTCTCTTGTAGCTCTTTCAGGAAATCTTTTTCTGTGATTTCGTAAGTTACACCCCGGATTCCGTAGTCTTTTGCGACTGCTATGTTGCTAGAAAGCAACAATAGCAGTGCCAATAATGTCTTTAGCATCGATCAGACCTAAATCATTGTAACGAGAATCAAACGAGTCTTTATGTGTTGTATAAGCAAAAAATTTATTCGATGGAATAATACCTGACTGAATAGCACTTAATGGTTCAGTTTTTTTCGACCATGCTTTGATGACACCAATTTCTTTTCCAGCAAC